>WNGF01000312.1_pt1 | contig 68448 bp, 64 predicted proteins | sample 5400641 | NCBI WGS metagenome assembly WNGF01 (sample SAMN13153371, study PRJNA577476) | soil metagenome | isolation source: 80 cm soil or saprolite under grassland replicate 2 | place: USA:California | collected 2016-06-15
CGCCGACCAGGAGGTGGTGCGACAGGGGGTTGCGCGCCGCATCGCCGTGCGATTCCACGCCGAAGCCGCAGCGCGGTAGGGCCGCGACGAGATGCGCGTGTAGCTCGGGCGCGGTGTGCGGCGCGATCATGACCGCGTGCTGCTCGGCCAGCGCGGCGACGCGCAGGCCCTCGGTGAAACCCGCAGCGCGCGTGCTGTCGAACTGCACATAGCGGATCGCGCCGGTGGCGATGAAGTCGCGCACCGTGAAGCGGGTGAGCTCGCGCTCGCCGTGCGCGAGGGGTATCGAGGTGGCGGCGGCCAGCCGCACGAAATCCGCCGGCTGCAAATACCAGTGCAGCGGCTCTTCCAGCCAGTAGATGTCGAGCGACTCGACCCGGCGGGCGAACTCGATGCAACCGTCGACGTCGTACGGCGCGTTCATGTCGAGCATGAGGGAGATGTCCTTGCCGATGGCCTCGCGCACCGTCCGCACCCGCCTCGCCTCGTCCGCCGGGCTCCCGGCGCCGGTCTTGAGCTTGACGGCGCGATACCCGGCCTGCACGAAGCCTGCGAGCTCCTCGGCGTAGACCTTGTCCGGCGCTCCGGGACGGTAGTAGCCTCCCGTCGCGTAGGTCGGAATCGGACGCGGCTCGCCTCCCAGCACTCGCCAGACCGGCAGGCCCGCGTGCTTGCCCTTGATGTCCCAGAGCGCGATGTCGATGCCCCCGATGGCCGCCATGATCTGCGGCCGCTCGCCGCGCGGCAGCGGCGGCGGCAGGCCGTCAGCTCCGGCGATGCCTCCGGGGCGCGGGCACGTCAGGGAGAAGAGCCGGTCCCACACCGCGACATGGGCGAGCGCGTCCATGCCGCGGACGATCTCTCCGAACCGTTCTACCCAGGCGCAGATCGCCTTCATCGGCGAGCCGTGGATCTGCCCGTAGCCGGTGAGACCGTCGTCGGTGCGCACTTCCACCACGATGACGCTCGACGATGTCAGTTCCTCGTGTGCCGTCCAGACTGGATCGTTCAACGGCACCGAGATCGGATGGGGCTTGACGGTGGCGATCCGGGTCACGTGGGCTCTCTCGCTCCCGTGCGTAGAATAGCGCGGCTCCGGCACCACGTGCTCGCCGGCAAGAAGAACCCGAGCACCGTCGCCGAATAGGAGTTAGATTTGCCTACACATCGTCCGCCGAACGACGGAACGAGGAGACGGTCATGATCGACATGCATGCCTACTGGAGACCCGCCGAGCTCGCCGACGCCGCGGCGATGCTCGCGCCGCTCGCACGGATCGCGCAGCGCGAACCAGCCGCGGCGGGGACGCTTCGATGAGTGTTCACACGTCGCCACGGTCGGAGATGGCGCCGGGGCTTCCCTACGACCGGCGCCGCCTGGAAGACGTCGGCTACATGACCTGCATGACCCTCACCCTGCTCGGCAACTATGCCCAGACCGGGCATTTCGGCGGCCCGCTGGCATACACGCCGTTCAACGTCGCGGCGCACCTCGCCGGGCCTGAGCTGGGCGGGCTCCGCTACGACTACCGGCGCCCCAAGCATCCGTACGGCGACAAGTTCATGCTGGGCGCGGGACACTGCGCACCCACCTGCTACGCGCTGTGGATGATCCTGGGCCAGGCGCTGTACCGGAAGGATCACGCGACGGGCGATCCCCGCTATCACGTGGCGCCGGACGTCGCGATGCTGCCGGTCGACGCGCTGGGATTCCGCCGCGGCGCCGGCGCGCTGAGGACGCTGCTCGCGGACCAGGGGCTGTCGGACCATCCGCTGTTCGCCCAGGCCAAGGGGCGTGGCATCCGGGCGCTGTCCGGGCACATCGAGTCCACCGATCTCACCAACGACGTCAACGGCGGCCCCTCGGGTGTCGGGGTCGCGACGGCCGCGGGAAAGGCGGCGTTCTGGGACATCATAGGCGCCCCCATGGGGACGCCGAAGGTCATCGCGCTCGAGGGCGAGTTCGCGATGACCGAGGGACACGCACAGGAGCTCAAGACCCAGGCCATCGCGCTGCAGGTCGGCAAGCGGCTCCGGATCTTCCTGTCCGACAACAACGCCGGCATCGACGATTCCTTGATCGGTGGCGTGGTGTCCAGCCGGTTCACGGGCTATCGCTTGATCGACCAGTGGACCTCGTACGGGTGGAACGTGCTGTCGCTGCCGGATGGTCACGACTACGACCAGATCGTGGGCGCGCTCCGGACCATGGAGGCCTGGGACCCGGCGGATCGTCGTCCGATGATCGTGATCGGCACGACCACCAAGGGGTACTGGCCCGGCGCGGTGAACGGCAAGATCCCCGGCGCGGGCGACCAGGTGGTGGGCTACCCGAGCCATCCGTACTCGATGAAGATGAACTCGGAATACTTCGTCGCCCTGGCGCGCACCTTCGAGGCGCGCTACGGTGTCGAGTTCCAGGGGATCAGCCAGGGACCGGTAACCGACCCGCGGGAGCGGCTCATCCAGTTCAAGACCAACATCGACGTCGTCATGTCAGTGCTCGAGCGCGATGGCCTCGGGGACTGGCTGGCCAATCGTCTGGTCGAGATCGGCGACTCGGTGCCGGCCGAGATCCCACTCCGCGTCGACGTGAAGCACGACCCATTCCTCGACGACCGTCTCAAGGTCGCCAATCTCCCCGCGGAGCCGCAGACGCTCACCGTGAGGAATTCGATTTCGGGCAAGGAGAAGCAGCTCAAGATCGCGCTGTTCCGCAAGGCGGGCGAGACGGCGGGCGCCCGCCGCGCCGTGTCCGAGATCGTCAAATGGCTGAACCACGTCACCGACAACCGCGTGCTGACCTTGGCCGCCGACCTGTCGGAATCGATCAACCTCGAGCACGGCAGCATCTGGGGCCACTACGATCCCGAAACCAACGCGCTGGGGACGCGGCTCAAGGCCGCGATCGAGGAAGCGGGCAACGTGTCGAGCGCCATCGGCCTGGTCGGCCAGAGCGCGTCGCTGGACCCCGACCAGTTTGCCGGGGTGTGGGCGTTCAGCGGCACCTACGGCGCCTTCACGCCGCTGATGTACCTGCCCGCGCGCGTCTGGAGCCAGCAGAACCAGGACAGTAGGTTCCGCACCGGCGTCCTGCACATCCTCGCCGGGCACTCCGGCCCCGAGACCGCCGCCGACGCGCGCACACACTTCGGGATCTTCGCTCCCCAGGTGTGGAAGCTGTTCCCGCGTGACCAGGTCATCAACCTGAGCTTCTGGGACTACAACGACGTGGCCCCCGGCTACTTCGCCGCCGCCGAGATCGCCGCGCGCGAAAAGAAGGTCGGCGTCATCGTCATCGAGGTGGCACGCCCCGACTTCCGCGTGGCTGACCGCAACACGTTCGCCGACTCCGATCTCCGGGCAGCCGCCAAGGGTCTCTACGTTATCCGCGACTTCGCGCCCGGCCAGCCCCGACACGGCTACGTCGTGGCCCAGGGATCGAGCTCGACGTTCAATCTCGTGAGCGTGCTGCCGCGGCTGACGGGGGCCGGCATCAACGTGAAGGTCATCGCGGCGATCAGCGAGGAGCTGTTCGACCGCCAGCCCGAAGCCTATCGGAACGCCGTGCTCCCGCCCGAGGCCCGCCAGGACCTCATGTTCGTGATGAGTGGGACGCGCCGCATGTGGCCGCTGCGCAACGTCGGCTCACTGACCGATGAGTACTCCCTCACCGCCGACCAGGGCAACGTGTGGCTCACCGGCGGCACCGAGGCCGACGTGATCACCGAGGCGCACCTGGACCCGGACTCGATCTTCGCCGGCGTGCAGCGGTTCGCCCAGGAGCGTCCGAAGCGCCTGAGCCGCCAGCGCGCACTGCTGGAGGCGCTGAGATAGCCACCGGCCTCGGCGTGGTGATGGCGCTGGCCCTACTCGTCGTCGGCGGCTGTGCCTCGTCCACGGGCACGAGTCTTCCCGTCTCGAGCGAACCGCCGGGGACGGAGACGCCCAACAACTTCGCGAGCCCGACCGACCTCTTCCACCGCTATCCCACGATGCGGCGCCAGGACCTCTGACCTCACAGCCCGGTCACGAACTCCTCGATCAGCGCGTTGACCGTGTCCGGAATCTCGGTGGGCGGGAAGTGCCCCGCGCCGGGGAGTTTCACATACCGTGAACCGGGCACCGCTTCGTGGATCTCTTTCTCGTACTCCGGCGGGTTGGTGGGATCGTCCATGCCGCGCAGCAGGAGCAGCCTGGGCTTGAGTGTCGCGAGGCGATCACGCACGTCGAAGGCATCGATCGTCTTTAAATCATGGTACTGGGACAGCGGGCCCACCTGGCGGTGCCGCTCCAGCAATCGCTCCCGCAAGCCGGGCTCCACGAGCTTCATGGCGTGCCGCTGATACTGGAGCCACTCTTCGTAGACCTTCGGGTCCTCCGTAGCGCGCAACCGCATCTCGTACGCGCCCGGGGCGCGAGTCTTTGGCCGCGCGGCGACGGTCATCAACACCAGGCCCTTCACCTCGTCCGGATAGTCGAGGCCGTATTGCAGCGCGATCGACGCGCCCAGCGTGTAGCCGACCAGCACGAGGTCGCCCTTCAGACCCTGCGCCCACAGCCAGCCGCGCACCCATTCCATGTATCGCGCGACGTCCCGACACCGGGCGCCCTCGAGGTGGCCGGGCAGGGTCGGCGCGACGCTGTTCGGGAAATGCTTGACCTGATAGTGGAACGCGTCAGCGCAGGCGCCGGCACCTGGTCCGTGGAGAAACACGAGTCGCGGCATGCGAAGGCTCCCTCCGGTGGCGGTATGCATCATAGCGCTTCGGCTCCCCTCCTTGACGCCGCGGGACGCACCGCCCATGATCGGCCGATGATCGCGAGCGAGCGCGGGACCGGGTAACGGTGATCCTCGTCACCGGAGCCACCGGCCTCGTCGGCGGCGCGGTGATCCGCCAGCTCGCCGCCCAGGGAGTGCCCGTTCGCGCTCTCGTCCGGAGTCCGGAGAAGGCCGCCGCGCTCGCCGGCCCCATCGTGGAGACGGTGGTCGGCGACTTCGCCCGGCCAGACACCCTCGAGTCGGCCCTTCAGGGAGTGATGCGCGCGCTCCTCATCTCCCACCACGACGTCCGTCAGGTCGAGCTCCAGGGGAACTTCGTCGAGGCGGCTCGGCGAGCCGGTCCCGTGCACGTGGTCAAGCTCTCCGGGCTGGCCACCGCGCTGGGCTCGCCTTCGCAGAGCGGACGATGGCACGCCGAGACGGAAGCGCAGATCCGCGACGCTGGCCTGCCGTGGACGTTTCTCCACCCGCCCTACTTCATGCAGAACCTCCTGCGTGCCGCCCCCGCGGTCGCCGCTCACGGCGTCCTCACCGCGGCCATGCGCGACGGCCGCATCGCGATGGTCGACGCACGCGACGTGGCGGCGGTGGCGGCGGCCGCACTGACGGCGCCCGGCCACACGGGCCAGACCTACGTGATCACGGGGCCAGAGGCGCTGTCCCACGCGATGGTCGCGGCCATCCTGTCGGAGGCGGTCGGCCGGCGGATCGTGTATCGGGACATCCCGCTCGACGCGCTCCGCGAGCAGCTCGTCGCCGCCGGCACCCCGCCCTGGCTCGTCGAGGTGCGGATGGAGTTCACGTCAGTCCTGCGTGAGGGCTTCGCGGCGGTCGTGACCGATACGGTCACCCGCACCACTGGACGCCCACCACGCACCTTCGCCGCCTTCGCGGCCGAGCACGCCGCCCGATTCCGCGGCGCCACCTCTGCAAAGGGGTGATCAGGCGCGCGAACGACGCCCCGTGAAGCGCGGCGGCTGCTTCTCGCGGGAGGCGGCGAGGAGCGCTTCGCGGACCAAGAAACTAGTGAGAAGGCGGTGGCCCGGGCGGGATTCGAACCCGTGTTTACGGTCCGCCACGCGTTTTTTCCCAGCGAATCAAAGACTTGCGGCGTGTTGAGTCAACGAGTATCGGGAGCGGACAGAAATCTTGCGACCGTTGCTGTTCCGAACGCACGAAGCGCTGTGAGGTCACCTACTCTTATGCGTCGATCGGGGAACGGCGGTACGACGCCTTGGCCGCGTGATCCTTTACTGGTTGCCAGAAGACTTGAACCAGCGAGCCCGTAGCATCACCAAGGAGTGTTCAGCTTGCGTCGCGTCGCCGCGGATCCTACCTTAACGCGGATCGATCCCATCGCGAAGCAAGGACACCACTTTTTTCAGTGATCCCGGTCCTCTTAGGTGCGGGCGCTTGGATGAGACACTGCCCTCGAGCTCGATCGCGTATGCATGGATGAACTGCAAGGTCATGATCGACTGCTCGATGAGTTCTTACGCACTTTCGACTTTCTCCAAATAGCTTTGAAATACGGCTACATGATTCAACGCCTCGTCAGAAGGCGGGACTGTCGGGTAGAAGCAGATCCAGTTCCCGGCCGACTGCCAGCGCACCGCTGAAGCTAGGCTTTTCGCTTCCGCTCATATCTCGCTCCACGGGTGTCATATACGGGTGTGGTTTGTCCGCGACCTCAGGCATGGTGACCAGCGCGATGAGCGGCGGCCCAGGCGTCGAGGCGCACACGACGTTGAGCGCGGCTCGTTGCCGTGTGCGCGTTCACCGCCTCCAGTACTTCTGCCGGCGCCGTGTCTGGGCGGCCGGAGTTGAAGGGCGGTTCAGGCGCATATTCCAAGCCGAGTTGGACCATTTCCGCCGCGCGCGGCCCGCGCAGCTCCGCGATAAGAGCCAGCACGAAATCGATACCTGCCGTGACGCCGCCCCCGGACAGGATGTTGCCGTCCCTGACGATGCGGCCCTCATCAACGATGGCACCGAAGACAGGAAGCAACTCCCGCCATGCCCAGTGGCAGGCCGCACGGCGGCCGCGGAGAAAGCCGGCAGCGCCCAAAATGAGCGACCCGGTGCACACCGAAGTCAGATAGCGCGCGGTTGCTCCGAGCCGGGCGATCTCTTTGACAAAGAGGTCATTCTCGATCGCAGCGAGGCAGCCACCGCCGCCTGGCACCAGGAGCACGTCGCACGACTCGATCGCAGCCAGGTCGTCCAGGTTCGAAAAGGTGAGGCGGTCCGCCGTCACCGGTTCACCTCCCAGCGAAGCCACCCGGACATGCAGGTCGGGTGTACGCGAGAGAAACTGGTGCGGCCCAGTGAAGTCGAGCTGGGTCACGCCGTCGTACACCGGCACTACTACGCTGATTGGCTGTGACATCGCCGGTCCTCCTTGGGGACAAGCTAAGGCCGGGACTATTTGACCGCAAGGTCGTACTTCCCTATCATTCGGCCATGAGGACGATCGGCTTTTACGTTGCCCCAGGCTTTCAGATGCTCGACCTCGCCGGTCCGGCCGGCGCCTTCGAAGCGGCAAATGACCACCTCGAAAGTCCCGCCTATCGGCTCCATGTCCTTGCGGCTGATAAGGGTGCCGTGACAAGCAGCCTTGGCGTGGCTATCACGGCTGCGTCGCTCGATGATGCCGTGCTCGATACGCTCGTCGTCACCGGCGGACGGATCGATCCGCTCTTATCCGCTGGCACGCTGAGCCATATTGTGGAGACATCGCGCCGATGCCGGCGCGTTGTGAGCGTCTGCACCGGTGCATTCGCCCTCGCGGCGGCTGGATTGTTGGACGGGCGTCGCGCGACGACGCACTGGCGATATGCAGCGCGCCTTCAGCGAGAGTACCCATCCATCCGGGTTGAGGCAGATCGCATCTTCTGTCGGGACGGCAACGTATGGACTTCGGCGGGCATCACGGCCGGGATCGATCTCGCGTTGGCTTTGATCGAGGAGGACCATGGTTTTGCCATCGCCAAAGGCGTGGCACAGCACCTCGTCGTCTACCATCGCCGCCATGGCGGACAATCGCAATTCGCAGCTTCCGTCGATCTGGCGCCAGAGAATGACCGGATTGCCGCTGCCATTGGCTATGCTCGCGATCACATCGCCGAAGGGCTCACCGTCGAGCGTTTGGCGGAGGAGATCGGCATGAGCCTGCGCCAGTTCAGCCGCGCATTCCGGGCGCAGACGGGCACCACGCCCGCGCGTGTGGTGGAACGGCTCCGCGTCGATCTGGCCCGAGGCCGCATAGAGACGACTGCCGAAGCTGTCGAACGCATCGCGGAGGCGGTCGGCTTCGGTGACGCCGAAAACATGAGGCGGGCATTCATCCGCATCTACGGACAGCCACCCCAATCGATCAGGCGCGCAATTAAAAGTTAGAAGCGCGACCGCCGAACGTCACGAGACTCACTTCTTCTTCGGCCGGATCGCCTCCCATTGCTCGTCGGTCCAGTCGAGCATCGACTGCGTGCTGGCACCGCCGCCGCCCGACTGCATCTTGCCGCCATCGATCACCACGGCGTCGCCGTTGATGTAGGCCGCCCCGTCGCTCACGAGGAAGGCCGCAAGGTTCGCGAGCTCGATGTGCTCGCCCACGCGGCGCAGCGGGATCGTCTTCACGAGCTCCTCGTCGCCGCCGCGTTCCTTGGGCATCAGCCGACTCCACGCTCCCTCCGTGGGGAAGAGGCCGGGCACGATGGCGCAGGTGCGGATTCCTCTGGGCCCCCATTCGACGGCGAGGCTCTTGGTCATGGCGAGCACGCCCGCCTTGGCCATCGCCGACGGCACGGTGAAGGGCGCGCCCATCAGCGCCGCCACGGTGAGGATCGACATCACGACCTTGTTGCGCTCGCCCGCGTCGATCCAGCGCCGGCCGGCGGCCACCGTGCAATAGGCCGAGCCGTGCAGCACGATGCCAAGCACCGCGTCGATCGCGCGTGAGGACATCTTGTGCGTCGGGGCCAGGATCTGGCCTGCGGCGTTGTTCACGAGGATGTCGAGCGGACGCTTCTGCCAGATGCGGTCCATCATCGCTTCGACCGCGTCCGGCAGGCGCACGTCGCACCTTACGGTCTCGATCTCAGCACCGGTCTCCTTGGTCAGTTCCTCGGCCGTCTGCTCAAGCACGCCCTCGCGGCGGCCACAGATCACAACGTTCGCGCCGAGCTCGAGGAAGCGGTGGCTCATCGAGCGGCCGAGTCCCGTGCCGCCACCAGTCACCAGAATGCGCTTGTCCTTCAGGAGGTCGGGTTGAAACACCGCATCCTCAATTCTTGGCCATGGCCGCTCCCCGGCTTCCACGTTCGCGTGAGCGCGACGTCTGCCGTGGAGCTCCGGCTGTTCGAAGCTGGGTTAGCTGTGGGCCCCCAGGCACAGATAACCACGCGCTAAAAGGCGATACAAATCAAGCAGGTCTCAGAGGCCTAGCTTTCCCCAGATAGCTGTGCCGCGCAGGCCATTGGATCAATTCGTCTATTGTCGGATCGGCCGGGCTTTCCAGAAGTAGTTGTGCACGCCGCCGGCGGTGAGGAGGCGGCGGAACGTCATCTCGACGCGGTGGCCGATGGCCACGGCCCTGGGGTCGACGTCGGTCAGCTCGCACTGGTAGCGGCCTCCGCCCTCGAAGTCGATCACGGCCGCCACCATCGGAGGTGAGGGCGAGAACGCCAGCCGATCGACCGTGAACGTGGCGATGGTCGCCGGCACGTCGGCCAGACGCTCCGGGACCATGCGATCGATCGCCTGACACTTCACGCACACGCGCTGGGGCGGCAGGTGGCGAGTGCCGCAGGCCTGGCACCGGCTACCCGTGAAGGCAAACTTCCACGCCTCGTGACGGAACGACGGCGGCGCCTCCGGCGCCTGGGGATCGGGCCGGCGCGGCGGCTCGCGACGCAAGAAGCCGCGCCACGTCAGCCACGTGTTGTAGGCGACGCGGCCCTTCGCGGAGGAGATCTGGTCCGCCACCGCGCTCGGGGGCCGGCGTTGCCCGATCGCGGGCGTCGTTCGCCATACGGTCGCGTCGGCGCCGTCGGCCAGCGAGACGACGGCGATCACCTCGTCCGGTCGGGCGCGATCGAGCGCATCCGCCAGCAAGAGCCCGGCGTGGGCGGCGCCGGTGTTGCCGACGACGGTACCGAGATCGTCGGCCATCGCGTCCTTCTTCACGCCCGACCCCGTGGCCACGCGTCTCACCGCGCGCCCGTGAGGGCCGGCGACGATCAGCCGCGTCACCGTCTGGGCCGTCGCGCCGGCCTGCTTGAGCGCTTCCGCCAGCGCCGACTCGCCCAGCGGCACGTAGGCGGCCTCGCCGAAGCGTTCCTCCCACTGGCGCGACGTCGGATCGCCCGGCAATCGCCAGCGATCGAGGAACTCGGCCGTCACCGAGGCCGCGCCCACCGGCTCGGCGAGCACACCGTCGTCGCCGCAGAGAAAGGCCGCCGCTGCGTCTCCGCCCTCGCGCTCGTCGGCCCCACCGGGCAGTCCGATCCTCACGTCCGCCATGGTCGCCAGCACCGGGCGGCGCGCGTCGAGCGCCGCCCGGAGCGCACCGGCCGCCGATCGCACGGAGCCGAGCATGTCCACCGCCATCGCCGTCGGCGGCAGGTCGAGCGCGGCGTGGATCGCGGTGGCGTTGGTCTTGTCGAGATAGGCGGGATCGGACGTCGCGAAATAGACGGCCTCGATCCGGTCATCCAGCCCGCCGCGCAGGGCGCCGCGAGCCGCCTCGACGGCCATCGACGTCGTGTCCTCGTCGTACGCGGCCACGGCCCGCGTGCCGCTGCCGCCCGGCACGCCGAGGGCTTCGCCGATCGCCTTGCGCTCGAGCCGCCAGTACGGAAGATACGCGCCGTATGCGGTGATCCCTCTCATGGCCCGCACATCTTAGCAGGCGCGAGGCGGGCTCCGCGCGCGCCGCTGTGTACGCCGCTGCGTTGCGGCGCCCGGATCGATGGGCTATCTTGCCGGCGAGGCGACGTTGGATACGGCGATGACTCCCGAGACGAAGTATGCGCGGAGCGGGAACCTGCACATCGCCTATCAGGTCGTCGGTGACGGCTCCCTCGATCTCGTGTTCGTGCACGGCTGGATCTCGCACATCGAGCACCTGTGGGAGGAGCCGAGCATCGCGCGCTTTCTCCGGGGCCTGGCCTCGTTCAGCCGGCTCATCCTGCTCGACAAGCGCGGAACCGGGCTGTCCGATCCCGTGCCGCTCGACGAGCTGCCGACGCTCGAGCAGCGCATGGACGACGTGCGCGCGGTGATGGACGCGGCCGGCTCGCGGCGGGCAGCACTGCTGGGGACGTCGGAGGCCGGCGCGCTCAACCTGCTATTCGCGGCGACACATCCGGAGCGCACGGCTGCGCTCATCCTCCTCAATTCGTACGCCCGACTGGCTTGGAGCGAGGATTACCCTTTCGGGATTCCGGCCGATGCCGCCGACGCTCTCCTAGACGGTATCGAGAAGGGGTGGGGTACGGGGGTCGCGTTCGAGGCATTGGTGGCCAGCCAGGCCGACAACGAGGCGATGCGCCGATGGTGGGCGCGCTACCAGCGGCTCGCCGCGAGCCCGGGCGCGGCCGTGACCCTCCTCCGCCGGGCGTTCGACACCGACGCCCGCGCCGTCCTGCCGCTGATCGCCGCCCCCACGCTCATCCTGCACCGGGCCGGCGATCCCTTCAGCGGGCCGGAGCACGGCCGTTACCTCGCCCAGCACATCCCCGGCGCGAGGTACGTCGAGCTGTCGGGCGGCGATCATCTCTTCTTCGTGCAGGACGCCGATCCCCTGCTCGCCGAGATCCAGGAGTTCCTGACCGGCGTCCGGGAGGGCGGCGAGGCGGAGCGCGTGCTCGCGACCGTTCTCTTCGTCGACATCGTGGGCTCCACGGAGCATGCGGTGCGGCTCGGGGATCGGCGCTGGCGGGATCTCCTCGACGCCTACTATCGCGCGGTGCGCGGAGAGCTCGCGCGGTTTCGGGGGCGCGAGATCGACACGGCGGGCGACGGACTCTTCGCGATGTTCGACGGCCCGGCGCGCGCCATCCGGTGCGCGTGCGCGATCCGCGACGCCGTCCGCGCGCTCGGTCTCGCCGTCCGTGTGGGCGTGCACACGGGCGAGTGCGAGGTGATCGGAGCGAAGATCGGCGGGCTCGCGGTCCACATCGGCGCGCGGGTCACCGCGGCGGCCGGAGTCGACGACGTGCTGGTCTCCAGCACCGTCAAGGACCTGGTCGCGGGTTCCGGCCTTCGATTCGAGGACCGCGGTGCGCACGTCCTGAAGGGTGTGCCCGGTGAATGGCGATTGTTCGCGGTCGCCGCCGGGCGAGCCGCCTGACGTACCTCGCCGGCCGCGAGCATCGCGGGTAGCCCTCGGTGCTCCTCCTCCTGAAGATCATCCTCGTGCCGGCGCTCGTCGTGGTCGTCACGCTCGGCGGACGCCGATGGGGCCCCCGCGTCGGCGGATTTCTGACGAGCTTTCCGATCGTGGCGGGACCGACGCTCTTCTTCTTCGCCGTGGAGCAGGGCGGCGCCTTCGCCAGGGAGGCGGCCCGCGCCACGCTCGTCGCCCTGGTCGGCGTCGCGCTGTCGGGTCTCGTCTATGCCTGGGCCTCGCTGCGCCTGCCCTGGGGGGCGAGCCTGGCCGCGAGCTGGGCGAGCTTCGTCGTCGTCACCCTGACGCTCAACGCGCTGCGATGGTCCTTGCCGCTGGCCCTCGCGACTGCGGTCGGCAGCTTCTTTCTCGTGCGCGCGCTGCTGCCGACGTCCCGCGGTGGTGCCCCCGTCGTCCGCGAGCGCTCCGCGTGGGACCTTCCGCTGCGCATCGCGACCTCGGTCATCGTCGTCCTCGTGCTCACGAGCCTCGCGGAGTGGCTCGGCCCCACGCGGAGCGGCGCCTTCACCGCCTTCCCCGCCGCGCTCGCCATCCTGATCGTCTTCACGCACGTGCAGCAGGGCGCGCCGAGCGTCATCCGGTTCCTCCATGGCTTCCTGCCGGGGATGTGGAGCTTCGCGGTGTTCTGCTTCGTGGTGGCGCTGGCCGTCGTGCCGCTCGGCAAATGGATCGCGTTCGCCCTCGCCATCGCCTCCCTCGCCCCACCCCAAGCCGCCGTCCTCTGGTGGATGAACCGCCGCAGCGGGAGCCGTGTCGGGGTCAGACTTTGACTTCTATACATCTTGACGAACGGCTTTCGATGTATGGGGATGTCCCCCAAGATGTATAGAAGTCAAAGTCTGACCCCAAGTACACTGGCCGGCATGGCCATCGAGCATCCGTGGACGGCTCCGCCCGCTTCCGCCGCGACGATCGAGGTCGCGCCCGGCATCCGCTGGCTGCGCATGCCGCTGCCGTTCGCGCTCGATCACATCAACCTGTGGCTGCTCGAAGACGGGCCGGGCTGGGTGATCGTCGACACCGGCGTCGGCCTCGACGACACGCGCGCGCTCTGGGAGCGGGTCTTCGCGGAGCAGCTCGAGGATCGACCGCTGACGCGGGCCGTCGTCACCCACTTCCACCCCGATCACATGGGCAACGCCGGCTGGCTGACGCGCCGCTGGGGCATCGATCTGTGGTGCACGCAGGGCGAATATCTGTTCGCCCACATCGCGCATCGGTCCAGCACCGAGGAGGACTTCGCCCCGCGCCTCGCGCACTATCGCCGCAACGGATGCGGTGAGGAGGCGCTGGCGCGGCTGGCCCGTCGCGGCAACCACTACCCCGGCCTCGTCCCGACGGTGCCGCACGAGCACCGTCGCCTGCGGGACGGCGACGTGCTGACCATCGGTGGGCGCCGCTGGCAGGTGCTCGTGGTCCTGGGCCACGCGCCCGAGCAGGCCTGTCTGTGGAGTCGAGAGGACGGCGTGCTGATCTCCGGCGATCAGGTGCTGCCCAAGATCACGACCAACGTCAGCGTGTGGGCCGAGCAGCCGCGGGAGAACCCGCTCGGTCTGTATCTCGACTCGCTCGCGCGCTTCCGATCGATGGCACCGGACACGCTCGTGCTGCCGTCGCACGGGCTTCCCTTCCGCGGGCTCCACGAGCGCATCGCCATGCTGCGCGATCATCACGCCGCACGTCTGGGCGAGGCGCTGGATGCGCTCACCGAGCCGCGCTCGGCCGCCGAGCTGCTGCCGATGCTGTTCCGGCGAGCGCTGGATACGCACCAGCTCCAGTTCGCCATGGGCGAGGCGCTCGCGCACCTGAACTTCCTCGAGGCCGACGGCCGCGCCATCCGCGTCGTCGGCGAGGATGGGATCCACCGATTCCGGAAGACGTGAGACCGATCGCGGCCGTCGTCTTCGACCTCGGCGGCGTGGTCATGGATTCCCCCCTGCACGCGATCGCGCGCTACGAGCGCGATCGCGGCCTGCCGGCCGGCGCGGTCAACCGCGTCGTGGTCGAGTCGGGCGATGATGGCGCCTGGTCGCGGCTGGAGCGTGGCGAGCTGACGCTCGAAGCGTTCCTGCTCCCCTTCGAGGGCGACTGTCGCGCCTGCGGCGTGGAGGTCGACGGCAAGGGCCTGATGGCGTACATCGCGCAGGCCGGTGTCGCGCGGCCCCGGATGATCGAGGCGATCCGCCGCATCCGCGCGCGCGGTCTGCGCGTCGCCGCCCTGACCAACAACTGGCGGCGCGACGGGCAAACCGAAGGGCATCGGCTGCGGGAGCATTTCGACGTCTTCGTGGAGTCCGCGGTGGTCGGGCTGCGCAAGCCGGACCCGCGCATCTACGAGCTGGTCTGTCGGGAGCTCGGCGTCGAGCCGCGGCGCACCGCGTTTCTCGACGACATCGGACGCAATCTGAAGTCCGCCCGGGCCCTCGGGATGGCGACCATCAAGGTCGACGACCCCGACACCGCCCTCCGCGAGCTGGGCGCGCTCCTCGGCTTCGAGCTGGTGCCGTAGGGGGCTTGTCCCCCGCCGTCGGCCGCAGGCCGCACCGGCGGGGGACGAGCCCCCGCCCTACGAGGGCGTCGCCAAGGAGCGAAGGGTGGCGAGCTGCTCGGCGGGAGTGCCGACGACTCGGAGCAGCGCCAGCCTGACGCCGGCTCGCTCGAAGCCGGCCAGACGCGCGTGGAGATCGTCCGGCGTCGCCGCGACGGCGAGGGCGTCGGCCGTCTCGTCGGGGATCGCTCGGTCGACCGCGTCCGCGCCGGCCTCGACCGCCTCGCGCACGCGGTCGCGATCGAGCGCGTGGGGCTGGAACGTGAAGAGGTAGTCGTTGCCGTTGGCGAGGATCAGGGCGACCTGCCGCTTGACCCTGGTCAGCGCGTCGCGGTGGGAGGCGGCGACCGCGGTGATGATGTTGCACGTGACGTCGAGCGTGTCCGGATCACGACCGGCCGCCGCGGCCGCCGCCCGCGCGCGCGCGACGGCGTGGACGACATACCGCGGCGAGGCGGCAGCGCCCAGCGAGACGCCGTCGCCGACCTCACCGGCCACACGCAGCATGCCGGCGCGCACGGCGGCGACGTAGATCGGCACGATCGCCGGGGCCACCCCGCCCATCCTCACCCCGGCGGCCGTGAAGGTCTCCCCCTTCACGTCCGCGACGCCGGGGTCGAGCAGCGCGCGGACGATCGTGACCGCCTCCCGCACGGCGCGCGCCGGCGCGAGCGTCGTCCGACCGAGGCGCGCGATCTGCTCCGCGTTGCCCAGTCCCAGCATGAGCCGCACCCGCGGCCCGTACGTCTCGCGCAGCGTGGCCACGCCCATCGCGATCTGCGCGGGGTGACGGTAGTACGGGCTGATGGCGCCGACCCCGATGGCCAGACGCCGGGTGCGCTCGAGCAGCGTGGCCGCATAGACGAGCGCGTCGCGATGCCCCAGATGCTCGCCGACCCACGCGCAGTCCAGGCCGTGGGCTTCCGCCGCCTGCGCGAGCGGGAGCGCCTCCGACACCGGCGCGCGCCCATCGAACGTGATTCCGTAGCGCATACGCTCCTCTAGCACCATCGCGAAGCCCCGGTCAACGCGGTACACTCCGGCTGACAACTCGAGGAGGCCACCATGAGCGAGACGGTCCGGGGTCGCGCGGTCGTGATGCAACCCGAGGACGGCCCGTCGTTCTGGCAGCCCGTGCCCGCCAACGGTCACGCCGATCCCAAGCTGGTTCCCGCCAACACCGGCTTCGACACGCTCGCGATGGGGTATCAGACGATCGCGAGCGTCAGCCGCGTCCGCGAGCACTCACACGGCGATCCGCTCCTCCCCGACACCCCCAACGGTTCTGAGAGGAGGGACGACACGTGCCGAGAGTCTCGATCGGAGACGCCGAGCTCTATTACGAGGTCACGGGCGAGGGGTCCCCGCTCCTGCTCGTGCCGGGGCTCAGCGGCGTCGGCGCCTTCTGGGCGCAGCAGGTTCCGGACTTCGCTCGCGACTTCCGCGTCATCGTCCACGACCACCGTGGGACCGGGACCAGCACGCACTCGCGCATCCGCTATTCCGTCGAGCAGATGGCGGATGACGTGCTCCGGCTAATGGACGCGCTCGGGATCGAGTCGGCCCATCTCGTCGGTCACTCGACCGGCGGCGCCATCGGCCAGATCATCGCCCAGGACCATCCCGGGCGGCTCCGGAGCCTCGTGCTCAGCGCGACGTGGGCGGGCCAGGATCCCTATTTCCGCCGTCTCTTCGAGAGCCGCCGCGAGACGCTGGTCACGTCGGGCGTGGAGGCCTATCTGCGGGCCTCGGTCCTCATGCTGGCGCCGCCCTGGTGGATCCGCGCCAACGACGCCATGCTCGTGGAGCAGCATCGGCGGACGGCGGCCGCCTCGCCCCCCGTCGAGGTGTTGACGAGCCGGATCGACGCCATCGTGCGCTTCGACCGCCGGGCGCGCCTGGGCGAGATTCGCACGCCGACGCTCGTGATCGTCGCCGCCGACGACATGATCACGCCCCGCTTCTACTCCGACGAGCTGGCCGAACGCATTCCCGGGGCGAAGCTCGTCGTCCTCGAGGGCGGCGGGCACTTCGCCCCCAACGTCCTGCCCGTTCCGTACACGGCGGCCGTGGGGGCGTTCCTCCGTTCGTTCTGACCCGCGACGCGGGAGGTCCCATGGACGTCACGACCGAATTCCTGAGCGAGTACGCGTGCCGGCTGGCCCACGAAGATCTCTCTCCGGACGCGGTCCATCAGGTGAAGCGCACGCTGATCGACACGCTCGGGTGCGGGCTCGGCGCCTTCGACGCCGAGCCGGCGTCCATCGCGCGGCGCCTGGCGTCGCGAGTCGAGGGCCGTCCGCCCGCGCGCCTGCTGGGCACGCGGCAGGAGACGTCCGCGGATCTGGCGGCGTTCGCGAACACGGTGCTCGTCCGCTATCTCGACTGCAACGACACCTACGCCGCGCGGGGGACGGGCCATCCGAGCGACATGATCCCCGCGGTGCTCGCGGTGGCCGATGGCCGCCGGGCGGACGGGCGCGCGGTCATCACGGCCATCGTGGTGGCGTACGAGGTCTTCTGTCGGCTGGCCGATCAGATCCCTCTCAAGGGCTGGGATCAGGGCATGTTCGCCGCCATCGGCGCCGCCTGTGGCGCCGGCAAGATCCTCGGCCTCGACCAGGCGGCCCTCGGCCACGCCATCTCCATCGCGATCACCACGGGCGTTCCGCTCGGCGTGACGCGCATCGGGGAGCTTTCGATGTGGAAAGGCTGCGCGACGGCGGCCGCGAACCGCACGGCGGTGTTCGCGGCCGAGCTCGCGGCCCAGGGCATGACGGGGCCGAGCGCCCCGTTCGAAGGCCGGGATGGGCTGTGGCAGCACCTCGGCGTCGACGCGCCGAAATGGGAGCGCTTCGGCGGCGGGAGCGAAGCCTTCCGGATCACGCGCACCAGCTTCAAGGCCTACCCCTCGGTCGTCCACACCCAGGGGCCCATCGGCCTCGTGCTGGAGCTACGCCGGCAGATCGGGGCGGCAGACATCGCCGCGGTGCGCGTCGCGACCTACGGCGAGGCGGTGCGGAGGACGGCCACGGAGCCCGAGAAGTGGGACCCGCGGACGCGAGAGACGGCGGACCACAGCATCCCATACCTGGTATCGGCCGCGTTTCAAGACGGCGACGTCACGCCGGCGACGTTCTCACCGTCGCGCATCCTCGACCCGGGGCTGCGAGGACTCATCGAGAAGCTGACCGTGGTGGAGGAGCCGGAGTTCACCGGCCGCTATCCCGCGGAATCGTGCACGCGGATCGAGGTGACGACGACGGACGGGCGGCGGCTGGCGGCGGAAACGCCTCACCCGAAGGGGCATCGTGGCAATCCGCTGACGGACGACGAGGTCGAGATGAAGTTCCGGGGCCTCGCGGCCGGCGTGCTGCCCGCAGCGGCCTGCGATCAGGTGCTGGCGCAGGCGTGGGACGTGGCGAACGCCGCGACGCTGGACGCGTTGTTCGAGAGTGCGGTGATCTCTCGCTGAGCGTCCCCCGAAGGCTCGCCGCCGGTTCACGACCGGGCGAGGGTGGCCAGGGCAGCGCTGAGAGGGACCAGCGCGCGCTCGAGGGCGGAGCGGTCGGCCTCGGCATCCACGAGATCCCGTCGCCGGCCGCGTTCCTCCAGGCGATGCGCGGCGTCGACGGCGGCGGCGGCGGGAAAGTTGCCCACCGCGCTCTTGAGCGTGTGCGCCGCCGCGGCGAGCGCGCCCGGGTCGTTGGCGGCGAGGGCCTGGCCGATCCGCGCGAGGAGACGCGGGGCCTCCTGGAGAAAGGCCATCGCCGCCTGGCGGGCCAGCGCTTCGCTCCCGCCGAGGCTCGCTACGATGGCCGCCGGGTCCACGGTCTCCGGCACGGCCGCGCTACTTCCGACCGACGCGCCCGAGCACGTTCTTCACGCGCGCCAGCAGCACCTCGCGGTTGATCGGCTTCCGGACGTAGTCGGCGGCGCCCAGCCGGAGACCTTGCACCTCCACCTCGGCGCCGGACAACCCGGTGAGGAACACGATCGGAGTGTCGATGCTTCGCTGGTTCATGATCTCGAGCAGCCGCATGCCGTCGAGGGTCGGCATGGCGATGTCGGAGATGATGAGATCGAACCGACGCAGGCCGAGCTGTCTGAGCGCCTCGGCGCCGTCGCTCGTCGTCGTCACGTCGTAATCGGCCTGCCGGAGCAGGCCCTCGAGCACCGTGATGGTGACGGTCTCGTCCTCCACGACGAGGATGGCCGCCGCCGAGCCTTCGCTGACGCGGCGCTGACTCAGAGCCTCGTAGAGCTGGCGAGTCTCGACCTCCGGCTGCGTGCGCAGCTCGCGCGCCAGCACGTCCACGCAGAGCTGATACTGCTTGAGGGCGGTGGCGTGCCGTCCCTGCTCGGCGTAGAGCCGCATCAACGTGCGATGGATGCCCTCCTGCAGGGGATCCAGGGTCAGGAGCGCCACCGCCGACTGGATGGCCGCCTCGATGTCGCCCTGCTGGCGCTGATGGGCGAGCAGGCGCGTCATCGCGTCCAGCGCCTGCTCGCGTAGCCGCCCACGCTCGGCGCAGAGCCACTCCTCGAAAGCGGCTTCCATGCCGGCGAGGTCCGAGAGCAGATCGCCCCGATAGAGCGCCGTCGCGCGCGTGAGCGCTTGCGGCGTGCCCTCCTTCACGAGGCGTTCGAAGCGCGCCACGTCGACGTCGACCGCGTCGGCGTTCAGGGCCACCGTCTCGCCTTCCCTGGTCAGCACGCGGTCGGCGAGGCGACCGAGCGTCTTGCGGATCTGGAAGAGGCACTGGCGGAAGTTGAGCCGAGCCTGGTCGAGATCGGGGCCGCCCCAGAGAAGCGTCGCCAGCTCGTCACGGGAGTGACGGCGGCCGGCCGGCAAGGCGAGGTAGGCGATGAGGGCATGCGTTTTCCGCGTCGGGAGCGCCAGCGGACCACCCTTCGCGGAGGTGATCTCGAATCCACCGAGCAGCGTGAGGCGGAGGCGAGGCGAGCGCGCAGGACTCATCGCGATGGGATCATTGTAGGGCGTTTCCGCGCGCGATGGGAGCGCCGGCACGGGGCCCGCGGTAGTGTCTCAGTTCGAACCCTGACTGCCCGTTCGCCGGGCGGGAGAGACGGGTGGGCCTTCGGAAACCCGATCGGACCGTCTAGCAATCCGCCTGAATGTCGGTAAGCGGTACGCCTGGCACGACGTACGACGACGGGTTTCCGAAGGCCCACCCGTCTCTCCCGCCCTCCACGCGGCGCTCGGGCCGCGGAGTCGGGCATCGAAGGACGCGCGTGGACTACCGACGATCACGGCCGACCTCAAGCCCGCGTGTCGTAGGAAGGTTGGGGGCACGCAATCTCTTCCGGCCGCACACGAGAGCCTCGCCACTCGAGTCCTCGATCCGACCTTGAACACCGCGGAGAGGGCGGGCGGGGTGGGTGGAGCCTTGGGAAACCCGTCGTCGTACGTCGGGCCAGGCGTACCGGCAACCGACAGGCGGGCGGTGGGCCAGACAGTCCGATCGGGTTTCCCAAGGCCCCACCCGCCCCACCCGCCCGGTGGATCGGCCCTGCTCTTCGCCGGGCGGCTGCGGGCCATCATCGACGAGGTCGCCCCTGGCCGAGGGCGCCGCGGCCCAGCAACGCCTGGCCGAAGGCAAGCAGTTCGGCAAGATCGTCCTGCGCGTGTAGAAGGCACAAATCGTGTGAATGTTTTACATTATGAAATAGGACTTATTTGCTTGTTTTATTTGTTGTATCCACTATGATCATCTCGCTGTGCGGTCCCCGTTAAGAGTCCGTTCGTACCTCGTCATTCTCGTCCTCGCGGCACTTCTTCCCGTCGTCACGTTCGCCACGATCGTCGTGGCTCGGCTCGCGACCTACGAACGCGCGACGTCGGAGCAAGGGATGCGCGAGACGGCGCGGGCACTGTCGCTGGCCGTCGATCGTGAGCTCGCCAGCGCGCGTGCGACACTCCTGCTCCTGGTGACATCACCGCACCTGCGGTCGGGCGACCTCGAGGCCTTCCGAGGCCAGTGCGTGGACGCGCTGAGCTTGAGCGGGACGTGGATCATGCTGGCGGAGCCTTCGGGCCGCCGGCTCATCACCACGCTCGGTTCACCCCACGCGGCCACGCCCGAGCCCGGCGAGGTGGACGTGTTGCGCCAGGTCGCCGCGACCGGACGGCCCGTCGTCTCGGATTTCGTCAGCGGCGTCTCGGGCCACCCGATCGTCACCGTGAACGTTCCCGTCTTCGAGGGCCGACGCGTTCGGTACGTGCTCAGCATGGCGGTGCCGCCCAAGGCGCTGAGCTCGATCCTCCTGGAGCAGAAGCTCGCGCCCCACGTGATCGGCGCCGTCTACGACCGCCGGGGTGTGGCCATCGCGCGCACGCTCGGGATGGCGACCTTCGTCGGCCGCCCGGCGCCGGCCCGGCTCGTCGAGGCCATGGCGAGCACCGGCGAGGGCTGGATCCGCGACAGCGCGGAGGACCGCCGTTCGGCTTACTTCGCGTTCTCGCGCTCGAAGCTCTCCGGCTGGACCGTCGCCCTCGCCGAGCCGGTCGGGTCGTTCGACGCGATGTTCTGGCACTCGCTGGGGGCCATGGGCGTCGCGGGCATCCTCGCCGTCCTGCTCGCCCTCGGCATGGCCGCGGTCGTCGGCACGCGCATCTCCGGCTCGATCGTGGCGCTCGCCTCCGCGGCGCCGGCGGTGCTCACCGAGGATCGGCACTTTCCCGTGCCGTCCTCACCCCTGCGCGAGATCGGCGAGCTCGCGGCCGCCCTCGAGGGCGCCCGTGAGACCATGCACAGGCAAGCGCGCGAGCGGCGACGACTGCTCGCCGAAGCGGAAGAGGCGGTTCGCCGGCGCGCGGAGTCGCTCGCCCTGGTCGACACGCTCATCGCCAATGCCCCCGTGGGCATGGCCGTCGTGAATCGCGACCTGCGCTTCACCCACGTCAACGGAGCACTCGCGGCCATGAACGGCCCGACGGTGGGCGAGCACATCGGACGATCGCTGTGGGACGTCGTGCCCGACCTGGCGCCGACGCTGGAGCCGATCTTCCTGCGGATCCTCGAGACCGGCGAGCCCGTCCTCGACGTCGACCTGACCGGCGAGACGGCGCTGGCGCCGGGCGATCGCCGCGACTGGCTCGGCAGCTACTATCCCATCCCCGGCCCCGACGGCAAGCCCGCCGGCATCGGCACCGTGCTCCAGGAGATCACCGAGCGCAAGCGCACCGAGCGCGCCATCGTCACCACGAACCAGACGCTGCAGGCGCTGATCCACGCCTCGCCGCTGGCGATCGCCATCCTCGATGGGCGGCTTCGCGTCCAGCTCTGGAGTCCTGCCGCGGAGCGCATGCTCGGCTGGACGGCGGACGAGGTGATCGGACGCCCATACCCGGCGCTGCGTGAGACCGACCGCGAGGACTTCGCGCGGACGCTGCGCGCTCAGCTCGAGGGTGAGGTCGGCCCGGGCGTGGAGACCCAGCGCCTGCGCAAGGACGGCTCGACCGTCGACGTCTCGGTGTGGATCGCCCCCCTGGGCGCGGACGACGAGCCCGACGCGGTGGTGGTGATCCACGCGGACATCACCGCGCGCAAGCGAGCCCAGGAGGCGCTGCGACGTCGGGGCGAGCAACTTCAAGTTTTGTCGCGCGCCGCTCACCGCGTCAACAGCGTGCTCGAGATGACGACGGTCATGCGGACGCTCGTCAACTCCGCCATGGAGCTCGTGGAGGCGGCGGGGGGCATGGCGGGGCTCGTCGTGGATGGTCACCTCGTCTTCAGCGAGCACCATGAGGGCCAGCGGGTCCGCCCGCTCGAGCTCGTGATCCCGTCCGGCCACGGCGTCGCCGGTCACGTGGTGCGTACGGCCCGGCCCTACATCGTCACGGACGCAGCCAGCGATCCGATGGTGGCCCGGGAGATCCAGCGGACCCTCGGGTTCCGCACGCTCGTGACCGTCCCCGTCTTCCGGCGCGACGGCCGCGTGCTCGGCTGCTTCGAGGTCTACGACAAGCGCGACGGGCGCCCCTTCGAGGAGGACGACGTCGTCCTCCTCGAAGGCCTGGCGGCGAGCGCCGCCATCGCGCTGGAGAATGCGCGGCTGCTCGTCGAGCGCGAGGAGGCGGACCGGGCGAAGGACCAGTTCCTGGCCACGCTGTCCCACGAGCTGCGGACGCCGCTGACGGCGATCCTCGGCTGGACGCGCATGCTGCGCAGCGGGCGGCTCGACGCCGCGACCCAGGCCACGGCCCTCAAGACGATCGAGCGCAACACGCGCCTGCAGACCCAGCTCATCGAGGATCTCCTCGACGTCTCTCGCATCATCTCGGGCAAGCTTCGGCTCGACCGCCAGCCTGTGGAGCTGGCCGCGGTGATCGAGACGGCCGCGCAGTCGCTGCGGTCGGTCGCGGACGGCAAGGGCGTCGCCCTCGGCATCGCTCTCCACTCGGGCGGCGGGATCGTCGACGGCGATCCCCAGCGGCTGCAGCAGGTGGTCCTGAACCTCCTGTCCAACGCGATCAAGTTCACGCCGGCGGGGGGCCGCGTCGAGGTGAGCCTCGAGGGCGTGGGCGAGCGGGCCCGCGTCGTGGTGCGCGACACCGGTCAGGGCATCGCCGCCGAGGTGTTGCCGCACGTCTTCGACCGCTTCCGGCAGGCCGACAGCACGCACACCAAGCAGCACGGTGGGCTCGGACTCGGGCTGGCGATCGTGCGACATCTCGTCGCCCTGCACGGCGGGACGGCCCGCGCGGAGAGCCCGGGCCCGGGGCGCGGTGCCGCCTTCACCATCGAGCTCCCGCTCGCCGCCTCGGTCGAGCGCGGCGAGACACGGCAGCTCGCCGCTCCCCGCGCCGACGATGGCCGCTCGACGTTCGACTGTCCTCCGGTGCTCGAAGGGCTGCGGATCATGGTCGTCGACGACGAGCCCGACGCGCGCTGGTTCGTGGCCCGCGTCCTCGAGGAATGCAAGGCGCAGGTGACGGCCGTCGGCTCCGCGTCGGAGGCGCTGGCCGTCGTGGCCCGGCTCCGGCCCCACGTGCTGGTGAGCGACATCGGGATGCCCCGGATCGACGGCTACGAGCTCCTGCGCACCATTCGCAACCGCCGCCCCGAGGACGGCGGACAGATCCCGGCGCTGGCCCTCACGGCGTACGCCTCGGCCGAGGACCGCGAGCGGGCCATGGCCGCCGGCTATCAGCGCCACCTCGCCAAGCCCGTCGATCCCTCGGACCTCGTGGACGTGGTCGCGGAGCTGGCCGATCGCGCCGCGGCCATTGACGGAGTGCGTACGATAGGAGACTAGGCGTGCGACACGGGGCGCGCCGACCAATGAGCGACGAGCGGACGCTGGCGATACTCGTAGGCGGCGGGCCGGCCCCCGGGATCAACGCGGTGATCTCGGCAGCGACCATCGAGGCCCGCAATCACGGATTGCGCGTGCTCGGCTGCTACGACGGCTTCCGCTGGCTCGCCCAGGGCGACATGGACCACGTCGTCGAGCTGGGCATCAACGATCTCTCCCGCATCCACTTCGAGGGCGGCTCGATCCTGCGCACCTCGCGCACGAATCCCACGCGCACGCCCGACGGCATCCCCCACGTGGCCGACGCCCTGGGCCGGCTCGGGATCAACCATCTCATCACAGTCGGCGGCGATGACACGGCGTTCACCGCCTCACGGCTCGCCAAGGCCATGCCGGGGCTCACCGTCGCTCACGTGCCGAAGACGATCGACAACGACCTGCCGCTGCCCGGCGAGATCGTGACCTTCGGCTTCACGACGGCGTGCGACCTGGGGACGCAGCTCGTCCGCAACCTCATGCAGGACGCATCCGCCACCGAGCGGTGGTTCTTCGTGACCGTCATGGGCCGCCACGCCGGGCATCTCGCTCTGGGGATCGGCGGCGCGGCGGCGGCGACACTGACGGTGATCGCCGAGGAGTTTCCCGAGCCCACGATCGCGCTCGACCGGCTCACCGACGTCCTCGAGGGCGCCATCATCAAGCGGCGCGCGATGGGGCGCAATCACGGCGTGGCCATCCTGTCCGAGGGGCTGGGCGAGAAGCTGGATCCCGCGACGTTCCCGCCGATGGAGCGCGACGCCTACGGTAACGTCCGCCTGACGGAGCTCGATCTGGGACGCCTGGCCAAGGAGCGCGTGACGGCCAGCCTCCGGGTCCGCGGGCTCGACGTGACGATCGTCAGCAAGGACCTGGGCTACGAGCTCCGCTGCGCCCCGCCGGGCGCGTACGACATCCAGTACTGTCGCAGCCTCGGCTACTGGGCGACGCGCTTCCTCATCGAGGGCGGCAGCAACGCCATGGTCACGATCCAGGCCGGGCGGCTCGTTCCCATCCCCTTCGCGCTCATGATGGATCCCAAGACGGGCAAGGTCCGCCTGCGCTACGTCGACCTCGAGTCGGAGATGTACCAGACGCTGCACGCGTACATGATCCGCCTGGAGCGCGACGACTTCGACCACCCGGAATCGCTGGCCACCCTGGCCAAGACCGCCAACCTCAGCGACGGCGAGTTCATCGCCCGCTTCGGCCCCGTCGTCGGCCTCATTATGTAGATGGGGGGTGCGAGATTATTTAGATGGGGGGTGCGAGACGCACCCCCCAAGCCCCCCTGATTCGGCCTCGATCGAGCTGGGCGCTCGATCGCGTCGACGGGCAACCGTTTCGGATTTCCTGCGCTTTTCCCGTGCTTCCTTCAATACCAGCCCGGGTCGCCGGGCAGCAGCGCGCGCTGGGTGCCGTCGGGGTCGGTGACCACGCGGGGGCGGATCGTCGGGATCGGGCGGCCGGCGAGCCGCGCGACGGCATCGGCGATCGACGTCGCGCCGTCGAAAAGGCGGAGGTTCTCGACCGTGGGCCGACGCAGCGAGATCTCTCCGCGTCGCTGGGCCTCGAAGGCGTCCCGCGGCGACAGCCAGCGCACACCGACGATCTCGTGCTCGTCGGCCGTCGGCGTTTGACCGTCCGGCATGGGCGCGACGAAGAACCGGGTGTCGAAGCGCAGCGGATTTTCCTCGGGGGTGATCCAGTGCGCCACGTAGGTGAGACGATCCGTGGCCAGCCTCAACCCCTCGGTCCGCACGAGGTCCCAGAACGCGCGATGGTCGCGCTGACAGGCACGCCGATACCCCGCGAGCCGCTCCGGGTCGATCCGCGGCGGACGCCCCTGCGCGTCCGTCGCCAGCAGCACCCCGACTTCCTCGAACGCCTCGCGGATCACGCCGATCCAGTAGCCGAGCGCGGTGCGGGCCGCGGCGGGCAGCCCGAGCACGCGCCCCGCCGCGTCCGCGTCGAGGTCGACGCACCATCGCCCGGCGTCGTCCGGCGCGTCGTCGAGCTCGATCTTGCCCCCGGGGAAGACGTGATCGCCGGCCGCGAAGCGGCTCGCCCGGTGGCGCTGGATGAGCAAGATCTCGACGCCGCCGGCGACGCGATCGCGCAGCAGCACGAGTGTCGCCGCGGGCGCCGGCGTCACGGGCGCTGGTTTGACGGACACCCGAGGAGTGTGACACGATGACCGCGTTTCTGTCATTTCAAGAAGGAGGAATCCTCCCCATGGGCGCCGAAGCCCGTCTCAAGGAGCGCAACATCACGCTGCCGCCGCCGGCCACGCCGCTCGCCAACTACGTCGGCGCGGTTCGTGTCGGTCAGCTGCTCTTCGTCGCCGGCCACGGCCCCATCAAGCACGAGGGCACGGGCATGACGCGCGGCAAGCTCGGACGCGAGCTCTCCCTCGACCAGGGCTACGCGGTCGCCCGTGAGGTCGGCCTGAACCTGCTGGCCACGGTGCGGGCGAATCTCGGCAGCCTCGACAAGGTCAAGCGCATCGTCAAGGTGCTCGGCATGGTGGCCTCGGCCGAGGGCTTCGGCGACCAGCCCAAGGTCATCAACGGCTTCTCGGACCTCATGGTGGAGGTCTTCGGCGAGGCGATCGGCAAGCATGCGCGCTCCGCGGTCGGCCTGGCCGAGCTCCCGATGGGCATCCCCGTCGAGATCGAGATGATCGTCGAGGTGGAATAGCAATCGACCTGCACCACCTCCTCGAGGCGGCCGGCGTCGGCATGTTCGGCGTGCTGTTCTACTCGTACAGCACGCAATGGTTCGTGGTCGAGCGGCGCGGCACGCGAACGTCCCGGGTGCTGACGAACGGCCTGGCCTTCGGCGCGCTCACCATCGTGCTCATGATCGCGCGCATCCAGATCGGCGAGAACGCGTTCATCGATGCCCGGCACGTGCCCATCGCCCTGATCGCCCTCTTCGAGGGCTGGCCCACCGGGCTCATCGCGTGCGCCGGGCCCGTGATCTATCGGATGTGGCAGGGGGGCTCCGGCGCGTGGGCGGGGGCCGCGGGCCTGGTCGCCGCGGCGCTTCTCGGCGGCGCCGCCCACGTGTGGGCGCGCCGCGACGGGGGCGTCGGCGCCATCCACGCGCTCGCGCTCTCCGCCGCCGTGTTCCTGGCGACCTCGGCGACGTTCCTCCTGGCCGGGCCGTACGCGATCGGGCTCCTCGTGGAGTCCTGGCTGAAGATGCTCGTGACCTGCGTGCTCGGGATCGGCATCATGGCCCGGCTCTTCCACGACGTGCGCGACCAGGCCCGGCTGGCCGCCGAGCAGCAGCGATTCCGCGCCGTCCTCGACGAGGCCACCGACGCCGTCCGCATCGTCGATTCCGCGACCCTGAAGATCCTCGACTGCAACCGGCGGGACTCGGAGATCTCGGGGTATGCCAGGCACGAGCTGATCGGACGTGACCTGCGCGACTTCTGGCCCGAGGACCCGGCCCTGCGCGCGCGACGCGAGGCGACGCTCGCCGAGGTGCGCGCCCAGGGCATCGCGCGCGCCTTCGGCCAGCCCCACCGCCGGCGCTCCGGAGAGATCGTCCCCGTCGACACGATGCTGCGCATCGTCGAGCACGGAGGCCGTCGTTACGAGATCGTGATCTATCGGGAATCGGCGGAGCGCGAGGCGCGCGAAGCGTCCGAGCGTGACGCCGCCCAGCTCAAGGCCATCACGCTCCTGGCCGCGGGCGCCGCCCACGAGATCAACAACCCGCTGGCCATCCTCATGGGCTCGCTCGATCTCCTCGCGCGACGGCTGAAGCCCGACACGCAGGAAGCCCGCTGGGTCGAGCAGGCGCTGGACGGCGTGCGTCGGATCCGGGACATCGTGCTGCGCATGCGTCGCATCACCCGGGTGGAGGCCACCCCGACCGAAGGCAACCTCCCGCCCATCCTCGACATCGAGAAATCGACGGCTGCCCCCAATCCGGAGGTCTCATGAACTTCGTGCTCGACGTCATGATCGTGCTCATCTCGCTCCTCTTCCTCGGCATCGTCGCCACGATCGCCGGCGCCGCCATCCCCGGCCTCTTCATGGCCGCCGCCGCCCCCTGGCTCGACTGGATCCGGCCGGTCCGCGACAAGAAGCCGAGCTAGCGCCCGACTCATGGGCGCGAAGTACTTCGGCGCGTCGGTCAAGCGCCGCGAGGATCCGCGCTTTCTGCGCGGAGAGGCGCGGTACGTCGACGACGTGAAGCTCTCCGGGATGCTGCACGTGGCCTTCCTGCGCTCTCCCCACGCCCACGCGCGGCTCGCCGCGATCCGCACCACCGCGGCGGCCGCCATGCCCGGGGTCGTGGGCGTGTTCGCCCACGCCGATCTCGCGCGCTGGATGAAGCCGCTTCCCCTCTTCGGCGCCGTGCCGCCGGGGCTCGCGGCGGCCGTGCGCTTCGACGTGCGCCAGGCCCCGCAGTTCGCCCTCTGCAAGGACCGCGCGCGCCACGTGGGGGAGATCGCGGCGATGGTGGTGGCCGACACGCGGGCCCGCGCCGAGGACGCCGCGGAGCGCATCGAGGTCGATTGGGAGCCCCTGCCCGCCGTCGTCGACATGCGGGCGGCGACCGCGGCCTCCGCCCCGCTCCTGCATCCCGAGTGGGGCACGAACGTGGCGATCGCCTTCTCGCACGGCATCGGGGATCCGGACGCGGCGTTCGCCGCCGCCGACGTGCGGGTCAGCGAGACCTTTCACATCCAGCGCTACGTGGGCATGCCGATCGAGGCGCGCGGCGTGGTGGCGGCGTGGGACCGACGGGACGGCACGCTGACCACCTGGAACAGCACGCAGGTCTCGCACTTCGTCCAGCAGGGCCTCACCGTCGCCCTCGAGCTGCCGCCCCACAAGATCCGGGTCATCGCGCCCGATCTCGGCGGCGGCTTCGGCACCAAGGCCTCGGGCTACGCCGAGGACGCGCTGATTCCCATCGCGGCCGTGGCGCTGGGCCGGCCCGTGAAGTGGATCGAGGACCGGCGAGAGCACATGATGGGCGCCACGCACGCACGCCATCAGGTCCACGCGATCAGCCTCGCCGCGCGCCGCGACGGGACGATCCTCGGCCTGCGTGATCACATCTGGCTCGATCTCGGCGCCTACAACACGTGGGGCGTGGTCCTGCCCTACAACACGGTGGCCCACCTCATCGGCCCCCACCGCATCCGCCACATGCACGTCGACGTCGAGGCGGTGGTGACCCCCAAGACGCCGAACGCGCCATACCGGGGCGCGGGCCGGCCGGAGACCGTCTTCGCGATGGACCGCGCGGTCGACCGTCTCGCGCGCGAGCTCGGGATGGATCCGGCGGAGATCCGCCGGCGCAACTACATCCGCGCCGACGAGCTGCCCTACGACTTCGGCATGCCCTACCGCGACGGCAACCCGCTCATCTACGACAGCGGCGATTTCCCGGCCGCGCTCGAGGCGGCGCTGGAGACGGCGGGCTACGCCGAGTTCCGGCGCGACCAGGCGCGGCTGCGCGCCGACGGCATCCACCGCGGCATCGGGATCTCCGGCTACGTCGAGGGCACGGCCATCGGTCCGTTCGAGGGCGTGACCGTCAAGATCGATCTGGCCGGCCGCGCCGTGGTGGCCACGGGCGCCGTGAACTCGGGCCAGGGACACGAGACGAGCTTCGCGCAGGTCGCCGCCGATCACCTCGGCATCCCGCTCGACTGGGTCACGGTGATCGGGGGCGACACCGCCGCCGTCCCCTTCGGCGTGGGGACGTTCGCCAGCCGGAGCGCGGTGACCGCCGGCAGCTCCATCGTCGACGCCTGCCGCCAGGTCAAGGACAAGCTCACCAGGGCGGCGGCCACGCTGCTCGAAGCCTCCGCCGCGGACGTCGAGATCGAGGACGGCCAGGCCTTCGTACGCGGCGCGCCGGGCTCGGCGGTGCCGCTCGCGCGCGTGGTCCAGGCCTCGATCCCGACCTTCGCGCGCCCCGGTGTGGCGACGCCCGACTTCGAGGCCAGCGCCTATCACCACGTGCCGACCGTCACCTATGCGAGCGCCGTGCACGTGGCGAAGGTCGAGGTCGACGTCGGGACCGGTCACGTGAAGCTCCTCGGCTATCTCGTCGCCCACGACTGCGGCAAGATCATCAACCCCGTCATCGTGGAGGGCCAGGTCCACGGCGGCGTGGCCCAGGGCGTGGGCGGGGCGCTCTACGAGGAGATGGTCTACGACGACGCGGGCCAGCTCTTGACGGGCAGCCTCATGGATTACCTCGTGCCCACGGCGACGGACCTGCCGCCGATCGACACCGTGCACCTCGAGTACCCCTCGCCGCGCAACCCGCTGGGCATCAAGGGGCTCGGGGAGGGTGGCGCCATCTCGCCGCCCGCCGCGATCGCCAACGCCATCGAGGACGCGCTCCAGCCCTTCGGCGTGAAGATCACGGAGACCCCGGTGAGTCCGGCGCGCCTCCTCGCGCTGATCCCGCCGACCGCGTGAAGCCGGCGCCCTTCGAGTACGCCGATCCACACTCGGTCGACGAGGCGCTGGCCGTGCTCGCCCGTCACGGCGACGACGCCAAGGTCCTGGCCGGCGGCCAGAGTCTCGTGCCGATGCTCAACTTTCGCCTCGCCCGGCCGGCGGTCGTGGTGGACGTCAATCGCATCGGTGGGCTCGACGGCTTGACGGACGCCGACGGCACGCTGCGGGTCGGCGCGCTCGTCCGCCAGCGGCGGCTCGAGCGCTGGGCTGGCGACCGCTCACCCCTGCTCGCGGCCGCGATGAGCCACGTCGGCCACGCGGCCATCCGCAATCGAGGCACCGTTGCGGGCAGCGTCGTCCACGCCGATCCCGCCGCCGAGCTGCCGGCGCTGCTCCTCGTTCTCGACGGCGTCGTGCTGGCGCGCTCGTCGGGCCAGGAGCGAGTCATCCCCGCCCCCGAGCTGTTCCAGGGACCCCTGATGACGAGCCTGGGGGCCGACGAGATCGTGACCGAGACGCGCTGGACGCTCCCGCCCGCCACCGACGGCTGGGGCTTTCACGAGGTCGCGCGGCGCCACGGCGACTTCGCCCTCGTCGGCGCCGTCGCCGTCGTCGGGCTCCGGGCCGGCCGACTCGAGCGCGTTCGCGTGGCCCTCTTCGGCGCGGGGCCCACGGCGCTCAGGATGGCCGCCGTCGAGCGCGCGCTCATCGGTCAGCCGGCCGCCGTCGCCATGTTCCGGGAGGCGGCGGAGGCGGCCACGCGCGAGCTGGACGCCGCGACCGACCTCCACGCGACGGCCGGGTACCGGCGCACCGTCGGCGCCACGCTCATGGCGCGGGCCCTGGCCGACGCGGCCGGTCGCGCCAAGGACCAGGCGGCATGACACGGACGATCCGCCTGCACGTCAACGACCGGGCCTACGAGGGAACGGTCGAGCCGCGCACGAGCCTGGCCGATTTCCTGCGCGACGGGCTCGATCTCACCGGCACCCACGTCGGCTGCGAGCACGGCGTCTGCGGGGCCTGCACGGTGCTGCTCGACGGCGAGCCCGTGCGCAGCTGTCTGCTGCTCGCGATCCAGCTGGACGGCGCCCGGCTGACGACGGTGGAAGGCCTGGCCGACGGCGAGCGGCTGCACCCGCTCCAGCAGGCGTTCTGGGACCACCACGGCCTGCAGTGCGGCTTCTGCACGCCCGGCATCCTGTTGACCGCCAAGGCGCTCCTCGACGACAACCCGCACCCGACCGACGAGCAGATCCGCGAGGCGATCTCCGGCAACCTGTGTCGCTGCACCGGCTACCACTTCATCGTGGAGGCCATCCGCGCCGCCTCCAATCTCTGAAAGCTGGCTCGCTGGCCGGGGCGGGTGGCCGCCGACAAATACAGACCCGGCCGGGAGGCCTCTGTTCTGATGGACTCCGCGTCGCCATGCCGAAACGGGTAGCTCCCTGACTGCGTGACGGGCAGATAACGGCAGGGAGCGTTCTTCAAGGAGCCTCGTTGAAATGTGAAACGTTTTTCCCAGGAACCGGATCGACGACGCTCGAGCGCTTCGATGCTGGTCGGCGGGCGCGACAACTCAACAGAAATTGCTGGCGAACGCGGTAGAATGATCTCGATGTCGCCCGACGATTCCTACGATCCGTTCACCCGCCTCGACGGAGTCCACGTTCTCGTTGTCGACGACAACCTCGATGCCCGCACCATCTACAAGCAGATCCTTCTCTACGCCGGCGCGTCGGTCCTCGTCGTCGGGTCGGCGACGGCCGCGGTCCGGGCGCTCAGACACGTCCGCCCCGACGTGATCATCTCGGATCTCTCGATGCCGCGCCGGGACGGTCTCTGGTTGATCGACTGGATCCGCAAGCGCGATGCGAAGCGCGGCGGACATCTTCCCGTGATCGCCGTCACGGCGCGGGACGATCTCTATCTCTCGACGACGGCCGAGCGGGTGGGATTCGACATCTATCTGACGAAGCCGGTTCCGCCGCGTGAGCTGTTCCGCTCGATCTCGCGTCTGGCTCGTCCCGCCTCCACCGAACGCACGCAGCAGCCCGCTTCCGCCTAGTCGCGCGCCCCGGTCGATCCGCCTCGGCGACGAGGCCGTCGCTCAGCTGGACAACTGCACGCCGGCGACGAGACGCAGTTTCCCGCAGCCCGCGCCACGGGCGTTCCGCCGTTGCACCCCGTTGCCCTCGAGCACGCGCATGGCCGCGTCGATGTTCTTGCCGGCGAACAGCTTCACGGTGATGCAGTCCGTGCACAACGCGGTGCCGGGGCGCTGGCCGAGGAAGTGCCGGATGGCCTGTCGGGTCCCGCCGGAGCGCGTCATCACATGGGCGTCGGCACGGGAGGCATCGGCGGCCAGCTGATAGGTTCTCTTCGTTTCGAGACAGGCGTCGCAGCGTCGTGTCTCCACGACCAGCGCGATGTTCCCGGTGATCGTCATCAGCAGGGCGTCGACCCGGCTCACGGGCACACCGATCCGTTTGGCGATGCAGTCCGGGCAGAACGACACCCCCGTGATCATCGTGACCACGAGCCCGGCGTCGTCGATGGATCCGCCACGAATCGATCGCCGGTGGGGGTCGGTGCGGGCGCACAGTTGCCGTCCCCACCAGCACAGGTCGCGCGATCGCTCGATGGCGGCCGCGAGGTCGGCCTGTCGGATCACGGTTTCGGCGAGCAGTGTCGAGGTCGGTGGTATGGCGTCACCGAAAGTCCGTGCAGCCATGGTGTTCTCCTGCCACTCACCGGGGCCCGATGGGAAGGCACGGTTAGTCTCCCCCCTTCCCCGACCTCTTGACAACCACCCTCACGACGTCAGCAGCTGGGGCAGCGTCCGCAAGGCGTCGGCGATACGGGGACCGTGCCAGGAGAAGGGTTTGCCGTCGACCAGGTGGATGCGGCCGTGGCGCACCGCCGGCACGTCGCCATACGGCGTGAAATCGCCGACGTGAATGCGGCGGAACCGGAACGGCTCGTCCGGAAGGAGAATGACCTCGGGCCGGCGCGCGGCCACCTCGTCGAGCGTCACCGTCGGGTAGCGCGCGGGCGCGTCCGCGAAGACGTTGGCGCCGCCGCACACGGCCAGCATGTCGTGGATGTAGGTATCCGCGCCGACGGTCATGTAGGGTCCGCGCCAGACCGGATAGAACACGCGCATGGGGTCGCGGCGCCGCACCGACTGCCGCGCCTGCGCGAGCAACGCGTCGAGCTCGTCGGCCAGCGCCGTCGCCCGCGCCGCGGTCCCCGTCACCTCGCCCAGCTCCCGGATCATCGCGATCGCGCCCGTGACCGTCCGCGGGTACGTGACGTGGACGGGGATGCCCCACTCGCGGAGCCCGTCGATGTGCGCGCGGACGTTTTCCTCGACGTTGGCGACGACGAGATCGGGGGCGAGCGCGCGGATGCGCTCGAGGTCGGGGTCCTTCTCACCGCCGATCCGCGTCTTGTCGCGCAGGAGGCCGGCGGGCTCGCGACAGTAGACAGTGATGCCCACGAGCGCGTCGGCCAGCCCGAGCCGGCACAGCAGCTCGGTGGTGCTGGGGATCAGCGAGACGATGCGACGGGGTGGATCAGCCAATCCGGCGGCTACGGAGACGATCGACGTGGCTGATGATCTCGCGGGTGCGGTCGGCGAGCTCGGCGTCCCATTTCATGATCTCGTCCATGGGCGCCTTGCGGTCGATCGCATCCTCGAGATTCGTCACCGCGACGCCGAACAGCTTCAGCACCCGGCGCGTCTCGTCACTCGGCATGGGCTTCTCCTCTGGGCGCGGGCCGTCAGTCCAGGGACAGCGCGGGCGCGTCCTGCCATCGGGGCTCGCCCTCGGGGCGGAAGTTCTTGGTGTTGACCCAGTGCAGGCCGTGGTGGAGGTTCATCTTGTACTTGCCGCCGCCGTACCGCTCGCCGATCCAGCCCGCCGGGTCGGCGAGGAACGGCTCGAGCTCGCCCGAGGCCATCCGCACGAGCCACTTGAAGCGGATCGTCCCCGCGAACGGCTCCTGCACCCCGATGGTCGCCGTGAACTCCGGCCACACGCGGAGGAACTCCTCGAGCACCTGCTTGCGGGTGGGCCGCTCCACGCCCCGGTTCTGGAGGTTTCGCCTGAGATACGGCTCGATCAACTCCCAGCACCACGAAGCGATCACGGCGAGGCCGAGTGTAACATGAAGAGCATGCAAAACTTCGAGATCGCGCGTCTCTTCTATGAGATGGCGACGCTGCTCGAGGTCCACGACGAGAGCCGGTTCCGTGTCCGTGCCTATCAGCGTGCGGCCCAGACGATCGAAGCGCTGTCGGAAGACATCGAGGCGGTCGCCGCGCGCGGGGACGTGCAGACGCTGTCCGGCGTGGGACGCGACCTTGCCGCCCGCATCGACGAGTATCTGCTCACAGGGCGCATCGAGCAGCTCGAGCGGCTGCGCGGCGGTCTGCCGCCGAGCTTCCTCGGGCTCCTCGAGATCCGCGGCCTCGGGCCGCGAACGGCCAAGCTCCTGCACGACCGCCTGGGCGTCGACTCCGTGGAGCGGCTCGAAGCGATCTGTCGCTCGAAGGAGATCCTCACCGTCGCGGGGATCCGCGAGAAGACCTGCGAGAACATCCTCAAGGGCATCGCGCTCTGGAGATCCGGGCGCGCCCGCGCCCCGCTCACCCGCGCGCGCGCGATCGCGACACAGCTCGCGGCCACGCTGCGGGCCCACGGCGGCGTCGAGCGCCTGGAGATCGCCGGCTCCATCCGCCGGCTCTGCGACACCGTGAAAGACATCGACCTGCTCGTGACGTCGACGGATCCCCGGCGCGTGATCGGCACGCTGTGCGCGCTGCCCTCGGTGACGGAGGTCATCGGGCGCGGCGACACGCGCGCCTCCGTCCGGCATCAGGAGGGCCTGCAGGTCGATCTCCGGGTCGTCGCGCCGGAGGCCTTCGGCGCCGCCCTGCAGTACTTCACGGGCTCCAAGGAGCACAACGTCCGGGTCCGGGAGATCGCCGCGCGGCGCGGCCTGCGCCTGAGCGAGTACGGCGTCTTCGACGAGCGGACCGGCGACCGCATCGCCGGCGCCACGGAGGACGACGTGTACGCCGCGGTCGGGCTGCCCTTCATTCCCCCCGAGCTCCGCGAGAATACCGGCGAGATCGAGGCCGCGCGCGAGGGCCGGCTGCCCGCGCTGGTGACCGCCGAGGCTATCCGCGGCGATCTGCACGCTCACACCGAGTGGTCGGACGGTCACCACCCGCTGGAGCGGCTCGTCGAGGCCGCCGAGGCGCGGGGCTACGAGTACATCATCGTGTCGGACCATTCGCAGTCCACGGCCATCGCGGGCGGGCTCACCGTCGAGCGTCTTCGGGCCCAGCTCGAGGCGATCCGGGCCATCCAGCCGCGGTACCGGATCCGGATCCTCACGGGCTGTGAGTGCGACATCCTCGCCGACGGCCGCATGGACTTCCCGGACGAGGTGCTGCGCGAGCTCGACATCGTGGTCGGCTCGGTGCACTCGCGCTTCCGCCAGGCGCGCGCGGAGATGACCGCGCGGATCGCACGCGCGCTCACCAACCCCCACGTCGACATCCTCGGCCACCCGACGGGGCGCCTGATCGGCTCGCGCGACCCCTACGACGTCGACATGGAGGCCGTCTTCGCCGCCGCGCGCGCCCACGGCAAGGCGATCGAGATCAACAGCTCCCCCAATCGCCTCGATCTGCACGAGGCCCACGCTCGTCGGGCCGCCGACCTCGGCATCCCGCTGGCGATCAGCACGGACACCCACTACCTCTCCGAGCTCGACCACCTCGACCTCGGCATCGGCGTGGCCCGCCGCGCCTGGCTCACCCCCACCCAGATCCTCAACACCCGCTCCCTGACCGATCTGCTCGCCTGGGCCGCCGACCATGGGGTCAGACTTTGACTTCTTAACACTTTTGGCGATTGCGAATGGCGTTCGCGCGAGTCACACAAAAGTGGCGCTCGCCGTCCTCCTGAGCGCGAGCTGCGCCTCCGTCCGCGTGGACACACCGCTCTACGAGCGCCTCGGCGGCCCGCGCGCGATCCACGTGATCGTCGACGACTTCGTGGGACGGGTGACCACGGCCCCACGGATCCGGCGGTTCTTCGAAGGCTCCAATCTTCCCCTCGTCCGGGAGCAGGTGACGCAATTCATCTGCCAGGCGGCCGGCGGGCCCCGCACCTACCTCGGAGTCGACATGAAGACCGCCCACGTGGGGCTCGGGATCAGCGATGCCGACTTCGACGCGCTGGCGGACGACCTCAACGCCAGCCTCGACAAGTTCAACATCGCCGCCCGCGACAAGGCCGAGCTCCTGGCCATCCTCGGTCGCATGCGCGTCGACATCGTCGAGAAGAAGCCGTAGGGACAAAGCAAGCGCTGCGGCGACGCATGTGGGCACGACTGCGCACACGCCGGGTCGCGCGGTTCCCCTTCCCCATCGACGACCGGATCCCGAACTTCGTGGGCGCGGAGCGGGCGGCGGCGCGAGCGGCCGAGCTGCCGGAGTGGCGGCGCGCACGCCGGATCAAGTGCAATCCTGACGCGCCCCAGCGGCCCCTGCGGCTGCGGGCCCTGCGCGAGGGCAAGATCGTGTTCATGGCCGTGCCGCGGTTGCGCGCGGCGCGGTGCTTCCTGCGGCTCGATCCCGCTCGGCTGGCTGGGCGACTGGCCGAAGCGGCGACGATCGGCGGCGCTGCCCGGCTCGGCGAGCCGGTGCGGGCCCGTGACCTGGGCCGGATCGACCTCGTCGTCGCCGGCAGCGTGGCCGTCAACCGCCGCGGCGCCCGCGTCGGCAAGGGCGGCGGCTACAGCGATCTCGAATGGGCGCTCGCGCGTCAGGTCGGCGCCGTCGGCGAGACGACGCCCGTGCTCACCACCGTCCACGAGCTGCAGATCGTCGACGCGGACATCCCGATGTCGGCCCACGACGTCGCCCTCGACCTGATCGTCACCCCCGAGCGGGTGATCAGACCACCACGCCGGCGACGCAAGCCACGCGGGATCCGGTGGGCCGAGCTCTCGGAGGAGCAGATCGCGGCAATGCCGCCGCTGCGCGCGCTTCGCACAACGCCCGGACCGCCCGAACCAGCCTCTCCGTAGTTTTCCGGGTAGCGCGCCTGCTGTCGTCTGTGCTGTAATCACCGTCCATAGGGGATGGTTGTGGCAAGGAAGACTCCGGATGGCGGCGCATTGCTCACACCGTCGCTGCTCGCGCAGGCCGCGACGCTCTGCGCCGATCTCGGCGCGGTCATCGAGCAAACGCGTGACCTGCTCTGGTCGAGCCGACAGCGGCGACGGGGCAGCGCGCCCCTCCGCCGGCCGATCAGCGGCGCCGCCGATCACGTCGAGGATGCCGCGGTCGTGCTCACGATGATCCTCGCCAGCCCGCTGTGCCTGGACTGCATCACCAGGAAGAGCGGCGTGCCCGCCCAGCGGGTCGAGGCCATCCTCACGACGATCGCGGGCACGCTCACGCTGGTCGCGCGGTCCGGTCGCTGCGACGCCTGTCTCGAGACGACGCGAACGTTCCGCCTCGACTCGGCCGCGGCCGGCCCGCGCATCGACGGGACGACCCGCCGCCGGGTGACGCAACACGCCATCCTGCGATTCCTCGGCGAGCAGACCGGCAAGGCGTTCTGCGCCGACTGCATCTCCACGCGGCTCTTCGGCGGCAAGAACATCGACGTCGCCATGCGCCACCTCGAGGGCAACGGCGCCCTCCGGCGTCACGGCGTCTGCTCGAGCTGCGGCAAGCGCCGTCTCGTCGCCGGCCTGCCCGCGAACTGACGTCAGGTCTGCTGCAGATTGAGCCAGGCGCCGGGGACGGGCGGCGGGCGCCAGCCCTGCATCTCGTCGAGCAGGCTCGCCGGGCTCGCGGCGGAGACGAACAGCGTGAGGTACTCGGCCTTGATGAACGTCTCCTTCACGCCATGCGCGATCATCGCCAGCAAGCCGTCGTAGTAGCCCTCGACGTTGAGGAGGCCGATGGGCTTCCGGTGGATCCCGAGCTGCGACCACGTCAGCACCTCGAGCGTCTCCTCGAACGTCCCGAGCCCGCCGGGCATCGCGACGAAGCCGTCCACCAGGGAGGCCATCAGCGCCTTGCGCTCGTGCATGCTGGCGACGACGTGCATCTGGGTGAGCCCGGTGTGGGCCAGCTCCTTGGTCGCGAGCGGACGCGGGATCACGCCGATCACCTCGATCCCCTGCGCGAGGGCGGCGTCGGCGAGCACGCCCATGAGCCCGACCCCGCCGCCGCCATAGACGACGCCCAGGTGTCGCCGGCCGAGCTCGCCGGCCAGCTCGCGCGCCATGGCCGCGTACGTCGGGCGCGCTCCCACGTTGGACCCGCAGAAGACGCAGAGACGCTTCATCGTCCTCCGCCCGTCACGTAGGTCTCGGCGAACTCGCGGCTCAGCGTCCCCGTGCAGACCTCCTCCACCGGCCCTTCGAGCCGGAGCGACCAGTCCGGCCGCACGTGGACGGCCAGCTCGCCTCCGGGCATGCGAACGGTCACGCGGCCGGCCTCGCACCGCCCGGTGCGCACGGCCGCGCTGGCGGCGCCGCAGGACGACGAGCCGGACGCCAGGGTGTAGCCGGCGCCGCGCTCCCAGATGCGGATCTCCATCACGTCGCGCCCGAGCACCCGGGCGAATTGCACGTTGGTGCGGTTGGGAAACGCGGGGTGGCGCTCGAGCAGGGGCCCGATGCGCCGGGTCTCGTCGTCGTCCAGCCGGTCGACGAAGACCACGCAATGGGGATTGCCGACGGACACGGCCGTCGCCGTCACGCTGGCGCCGTCGGGGAGAGCGAGAGGGACGTCGACGGCCTCGGGCGCCGGGCTCGTCATGGGAATCTCGGCGGGCCGGAAGGTGGCCCGGCCCATCTCCACGGTGACGAAAGTCACGCGGTCACCGCGCATCCGGCACTGGCACTCGACGACGCCGCCCGGCGTGTCGACCGTGAAGACGTCCCGCTTGGCGTGACCGTGGTCACGCAGGTACTTGGCGAAGATGCGCAGGCCGTTGCCCGACTTCTCGGCCTCGCTCCCATCGGGGTTGAAGATGCGGACGCCGAAATCGGCGCGGCCGGACGGAACGCGCAGGAGGATGCCGTCGGACCCCACGCCCCAGTTACGGTCGCAGATCCGGACGATCGCCTCCGTGCTGAGCGCGCCCGGCAGATCCGTCTCCTCGATGACGAGATAGTCGTTGCCCAGCCCATGCCCCTTCGCGAACGGGATCATCGCGACAGCGCCACGCGCCGGCCGGTGGCGGCCGAGAGGTAGCCCGCATAGATCACCTCGACCACGTCCCGCGCGAGCGCGGCGCCCGACAGCGGCTCGCGCCGCTCGCGGATGGCCTCCACGAAATCCTCGAGCTCCTGGGGATAGCCCCGCATCCAGTCCTCTTCCGGGGCCGGGAACTGCCAGCCCGCCTTGGTCTCGACCTTCTCGGAGATGTACTCGTCGCCCCACACCGACGCGTCCGGGGCATACGCCATCACGCTCGTGTTCGGGGTGATGTTGGCCTGCAGCACGCCGTTGGTCAGATACGCGGTGACGACGTTCCGGACGCCCCCCAGGGTGACGTCGTTGGAATGGACGGTGGCCTTCGTGCCGTCGTCGAAGGTGATGATCGCCACCGCCCAGTCCTCGACGTCCTCGGGCGCCGCGCGGAGAAATCCCTTCCGCGCCGCGACGTCGGGAAGCCCGGTGAGCCGGGCCGTGTCCGCCACGACCGCGGCGGCCCGGATCGGCCGCCCGCGGCGCAGCCGGCCCTCGTGGTGCTTGAGCTGCAGGACGACGCCGACGGGGTGCGACCCCATGCGCAGCAGCGAGCCCCCGCCCGAGGTGCGCCAGCGACGGGCGTAGGCCGCGTGGGAGCCCGAATGGCTCTCCTCCGCGCGCAGCTCCAGCACGGCGCCGCCACTCACCTCCATCAGCCGCCGCAGCTTGGCCACGGGAGGCGCGTAGACGAAGTCCTCCGCGTAACACAGCGTCACCCCGGCGCGCGTGACGGCCTCCAGCACGGCGTCGGCGTTGGCGAGGGCGACCTCCAGCATCTTCGCGGCGGGATCGGCGGCGTCGCCGAAGTAGCCGGTCAACGGCTTCTCGACGATCACGTGCCGGCCGGCGCGGGCGGCGGCGATGGCGATCTCGTGATGGACGTCGGTGGTCGCGCACACGTCGACCACGTCCACCGCCGCGCACTCGACCAGCGCGCGATAGTCGGTGAACACGCGCTCGATCCCGTGACGGCGGGCCAGCGCCTCGGCGTCCGCGCCGGTCCGCGCGCACACCGCGGCCAGCTCCACGCGTCCCCCGCGAAGATGGCGGTAGTTCACGGCATGCAGGTCCGCCGCGAACCGCGCGCCCACGATGCCGACGCCCAGCGCCGTCATCTGCGTCCGGTCATTCCGATCGCCTGACCGCTCGCCGCGTGAGCTTGTCCCGTACCCAGTCCTCGACGCGCGCGCCGAGGGGGCGCACGTCGGCGGGCAGGCGGTGCCCCCACTTGTGCAGGAGGCGGTCGATGGCGACCTTGCGCAGGACGATGTCGCGACGCTCGCGGTCGGGATCGCGCGCGAAGGCCTGGGCCCGGGTGCCGCCGCCGTGATGGACGAACGGCGCGTGCACGACCAGGCAGCGCAGTCCGCGCTCGCGAACCGCGAAGGACAGGTCCTTGTCCCAGCCGTGGTAGAAGCCGTAGCGCTCGTCGGCGCCCCCGTACGCGGCCAGGACGTCGCGACGCATGCACAGACAGACCCCGTCGATGGCGGCGACCTCCTCCCACGGGGGGTGGACCGTGGGGCCCTCGGCGAGGCTGTGGACGATCGTGCGTCCCATGAACCGGCTGTTGCGACGCAGCCGCTTGACGCCGAAGAGGCCCGTCATGCCGACGTCCGGACGCGCGAAGGGCGCGAGCAGACGCTCGAGCCAGTCCGGGGTGATCATCTCGGTATCGTTGTGCAGGAAGCAGACGAACTCTGTCTCCGCCAGCGGCCAGCCGCGATTGAAGGAGGCGATGACCGAGTCGTTGCGGTCGTTGAAGACGTAGCGCAGGGGGAACGGGTACGGAAAGTCCGCCAGGAAGTCCCGGCTGCCGTCCGTGGAGCCGTTGTCGACGACGGCCAGGGCGAAGGGCTCCGTGGTCTCGGCGAGACTCTCCATGCAGGCCCGCGTGAGCGCGAGCTGGTTGTAGACGGCCATCACGAGCGTCACGCGAGGGGTCACGGCCCGACCGCCGCCAGCTCGGTCAGGAGGTATTCGCGCAACGCCTCCCGCCATGGCCGCATGGCGAGCCCGAGCGGCTCGAGCTTCACGCTGCCCAGCGCCTCGGAGCGCCGGGGCGCCGGCAGCGGAAACCGGTCCGACGACACGGGGGCGATCTCGACGTCGGGACGCTCGAGGGTGTCGCGGATGGCCAGCGCGCACGCATACCGCGTGCACGAGCCCGCATTGGCCAGGTGGTACACGCCGTAGGCGCCGGTCTGCATGAGCCGGTGGATGCCGAGCAGCAGGTCCAGCGCGTAGGTCGGGCTGCCGACCAGATCGTCGACCGCCTCCAGGCGCGTCTGCCCGCCCTGGATCAGGCGCGCGATCTTGCCGACGAACTTGACGTCACGACTGGCGCCGCCGAACATCCAGCCCGCCCTGACGATGTAGTGGCGCGGGAGCGCGTCCACGATCTGCTCGCCGGCGTGCTTGGAGCGCGCATAGACGTTGGAGGGGGCCGGCGTGTCCACCTCCGTGTAGGGCTCGGTCCGCTCACCCGGAAAGACCGCGCCGGTGCTGACGTAGACGAGCGGGATGGCCGAGGTCTCGCAGGCGCGGACGACGTTCTGGGTGCCGACCGCGTTCGTCCGCTCGGCCCAGTCCGGCTCCCGCTCGCACCGGTCCACATCGGTGGCGGCGGCGAGGTGCAGGACGACGTCCGGCCGCGCCTCGGCAATGGCGCGCTTGACGGCGATCGCATCACAGACGTCGACGGAGATCCAGCCCTCGCTGACATCGGTGAGCACGAGCTCATGGTCCGCGAATGCCCGCCGGACGTACGACCCCACCATGCCCGCCGCGCCAGTGACGAAGAGTTTGCTACGGGACGTCACCGACTTGCGGACAAACCCCGCAGGCCGATCAAAACGGCCCAGATGCTAGGCGGCGACGAGTGACGACTGAGGCGTGGCCCGGCCACGCCGCAGGGAGGAGCGAGGAGCCAACGACGCAGATGGGCCGTTTTCATCGGCCTGCGTTACCGTCGATCGATTGGGACGTAGGATTGGCGGCCGGGGCCAGTGTATTCGGCCCTCGGGCGGATGAGCCGGTTGTTGGCGTGCTGCTCCAGGACGTGCGCGGCCCAGCCCACCACGCGGCTCAACGCGAAGATGGGCGTGAACTGATCGGTCGGAATGCCCATCGTCTTGTACGCCGCGCCCGAGTAGAGATCGACATTGGGATAGATGTGCTTGAGCTCCGTGACCACGCCGGCCACGGTATTGAGGATCTCCACGGAGCTCGTGTCGCCCGACTGACGGCCGAGCTCGGTGGCGAGCCGGCGAAGATGCTTGGCGCGGGGGTCCTCCACGCGGTAGACGCGGTGCCCAAACCCCATGAGACGCATCTTGTCGGCGACGGCCTTGCGGATCCAGGCCTCGGCGTTCCGCGCGGGGCCGATCTTGTCGACCATCAACATGACCTGCTCGTTGGCCCCGCCGTGCAGCGGTCCCTTCAGCGCGCCGATGCCGGACACGATGGCCGAGTGCAGGTCGGACAGCGTCGCCGCCGTCACCCGGGACGCGAACGTGGAGGCGTTGAATTCGTGGTCGGCGTGCAGGATCAGCGCGACGTCGAACGTCTTGGCCTCCAGGTCCGTGGGCTTCTTGCCGCTCATCATGGACAGGAAGTTCGCCGCCAGGTTCAGCTTGGGATTCGGCGTGATCAGCGGCTTGCCACGCCGGATACGTTCCCAGGCGGCCACGAGGGTCGGCATCTGCGCGGTCAGTCGGGTGGCCTTGCGCAGGGTTGCGTCACGGGAATTGTCGTTGGCGTCGGGATCGAACGCCGACAGCGCCGACACGCCGGTGCGCAGCACCTCCATGGGCGTCGTCTTGCGGGGCAGCTGGCGCAGCATGGTCACCAGCTTGGGCGGCAGCCGCCGGTTGGCGGTGGCCGACAGCGCCTTGACCTGCGCATCCAGCTCCTTTCGGCTCGGGAGCGCGCCGTGCCAGAGGAGGTAGATCACCTCCTCGAACGAGGAGTGCGCCGCGAGATCATCGACGTCGAAGCCGCGATACAGCAGGCGGCCCTCGCGACCGTCGATGAAGCAGATCTCGGAGGTCGAAACGACGATATCTTCGAGGCCTTCCTTGAAACTACTCATGAGGCTCCCTCGTCCCCGAACGGTTGGAAACGGTTTGCTTTTATCATAGGTCGCATGAGCCAGCAAGGCGCGCCCGACCTGCTCGATTTCTACGATCGCCATCCCATCGGCGAGGCGCAGGTGATGGCCGCGCTGCGCCGCCGCGGCGTGCCGCCGGGCGGCCCGGTCGCCCCCGAGGAGCTGTTCGACCTCGACCAGGATCACTACGGCGGGCCGGGGGCGGTCGAGACCCTGGCGCGTCGCGCCGGCGTCACCGCGATCTCGCGCGTGCTCGATGTGTGCGCCGGGCTCGCGGGGCCCGCGCGCGTCCTGGCCCACCGCAGGGGGTGTCGCGTCGTCGCCTGCGAGCTGCACCACGGACGCGCGGCCGGCGGCGCGCGGCTCACCCGGCTCGTCGGGCTGGGCCGCCGGATCACCGTGGTGCGGGGCGACGCCCGGGCGCTGCCGTTCGACGCGGCGAGCTTCGACGCCTGTATCAGCCAGGAGGGGTTGCTGCACATCCACGACAAGGCCTCCGTGCTCACGGAGTGTCATCGCGTGCTGGCGCCCGGCGGCCGGCTGGCCTTCACCGACTGGATCGCCCACCCCCGACTCGCGGAGCGCGAGCGCGATCGACTCACCCGCTGGATGGCCGCGACGACGCTCCAGGGACTCGATGGGTACCGGCGGCTCCTCGGCCGCGCCGGGTTCCGTGCCATCGAGGCCGAGGACGTGTCGGCCGAGTGGCGGGGCATCCTGCGCGAGCGCCTGCGGCGCTACCGCGCGATGCGTGCCGAGACCGTGGCCACGCTCGGTGAGGCCAGGTACCTGGAGTACCAGCAGCTCTACGCGTTCTTCGTCGGGCTGGTCGAGGAGGGCAAGCTCGGCGGCGGGCGGTTCACCGGGACACGCTGACATCCCCTCCCGCGGCCGGGCGGCGGGGCAAAATCGGGAATTTTTTTTCAGGGCTTGCCGCCCGCGCCGGCTGTACGGATAGTAGCGGCCACCTTCCATGAGAATCCGCAGCTCGCCGACGGCTGCCCCGAGTCGTCTACGGTCGCGATCCTCGTCCCAGCCGGCGTGGATGCCCGACGTGTTCGACGACACCGCCGCTCGAAGGCGAAGGCATCGGGCCTCGGTTTCGGAGAGCCATCGTCCGGTCGTATCGAAGGACGCCATCCAGGCGAGCGGCCTCGTCTCCCTCCACGGGATCCACGTCGTGGTTGTGGAAGACAACCCCGATGCCCGCGACATCATCCGCAGAGTGCTCGAGCATTGCGGCGCAACGGTCACGGTCGTGGAGGCGGCGCCGGCCGCCCTCCGGCGGCTGCGCGCCATGACGACGCGGCCGCACGTGCTCGTGAGCGACCTGGCGCTGCCCGGGGACGACGGCTACGCGTTGATCGCCCGGCTCCGAGCCGTGGAGCGGCTCCGCACGCTTCCCGCGCTCGCCATCACCGCCCACCGCAACGAGTACGACCGCGAGACCACGCTGGCCGCGGGATTCCAGGACTATCTACAGAAGCCCCTCGACCTCGGCATCTTCGCCCGCACCGTCGCCCGCCTCGCCGGCAGAACGGTCGACCCGCACTGACCTAGCGGAACTTCTTGAGTAGATCTTTGAGGCCGCGCTCGACCTGCTCGGACTCGAGCGGGCGGAGGATCGTGGCCGGGGCCACGCGGATGGCCGGCGATGCGGCCGGCCCCGTAACCCTGGCCTGGAGCTGGCGGCGGCCGTCGTCGACCACGACGTCGGCGTTCACCTGACCCGTCGCCAGCGCGTAGTCGCCCGTCACCTTCACCTTCATCGCGCGGCTCGTGTAGAGCAGATCGCGGGTCGTCACGACCCCGTTGCGGATCTGGTAGGTCCCGGCGATCGATTCGAAGTCGAGCGGCGAGGAGAACGTCGACGTGGGCACGTCGAGGCTCAACACCGAGGAGACGGCACCGCCCACCCGGACCACGCCGCCGAGCAGGGCGAGCGCGCTCGCGCCGACGACTTTCCCCGGGCCCACGCGGAGCTGACCCGTGCCGGCGAGCGTCCGGAGCGGATCGCTGCCCGTCAGCGTGAATCGACCGGTGAGATCGAGCGGGCCGCTCACGGCATAGCCCTGGCAGAGGAAATCGACCAGCACGCGCTCCAGCGGGATGCCCTTGATTTCCAGGTCCGACACCTCCGCCGGCATCGCCGGCGTCGGTGTCGCCACGAGCCTGGCGGTGATGCCGCCGCTGCCGATCCCGGTGGCCAGGGGTTGGACGAGCAATCGCCCGTCGTCCCACGTCACGCTGGCCGTCACCGAGGCCAGCGGCAGGGTCCGCCGCCGCGGCTCCGCGCACTCCGGGTTCGTTCGCGTCACCGTCGGGCCCCGCAGCTCCACCTCGCCCGTCGCGCGTGGCCGGCCCATGGTGCCGCCGATGTCGAGGCGGCCCGTCAGGCCTCCCGCGATCGCCGGCTCGGGACCGAGGACCGAGGCGATGATCGGACGCACGTCCTTGCCGTCGAGCGCGATCCGGGCGCGGATGCTGGCGTCGGCTACCGCGCGGGCTCCGCTCAGGCCCAGCGCGCCGTCGCTGATCCTCACGGCGAGATCACCCGGCATGACGCGGACCGCCCCGGCGAACGACAGCGCCCCCGGGGAGGTCGACAGCGTCAAGCCGACGTTCTCGAGGCGGTGCCGTGCCCTTCCGCCGCGCGGCCCCCTCGCCTCGTAGGTCACGAGCCCTCTGTCGATGACGATCCGTGAGACGAGCGTCGCGGGCGCGGCGGGCGTGCCGCTCCCGGTCCGGGGCGCGCGGGCGACCCCCGCCGTCTCCCGCGCCGTGCCGAGGCTCGTGAAATTCCAGCGCCCGTCGGGAGCCTGGATCAGCGCGATGGTGGGCGCCTTGAGCACGAGAGTGGCGAACTCGACGTGGCCGCGGAGGAGCGGCCAGAGCTTGAGCCTGAGGTCGGCGGTGTCGAGCTTGAGGAACGGTCCCGCGCCGAACGCGGGATCCTCGGCGATCTCGAGCGTGTGCAGACGGGCCACGGGATACGGCACGACCGCGAGCGACAGCGACTGGAACTTGACGGGACGCCCGAGCGCCTGGGAGGCGCTGGAGGCGATCAGCGCCTGGACGCGAGAGGTGTCAACCAGCCGTGGCAGGACGACGATCGCGGCGATCGCCAGGACGGCGATCGCCGCGAGGCCGACCAGCAACCACGTGAAGACGCGCCTCACCGCGATGAATCACGCGCGCACTACGCCGTCTGGATCGCCGAGAGCTTCCAGCGGTTGGGCCCGACCGGTCGCGTGAAGGTCCAGTACTCGTCGATGGCGGAGGGGTCGTTGCGGGAGCCGTCCACGACGGCGCCGCTCGTGTCGTCGACCGTGTAATCGAGCATCGACCCGACCAGGCGCACGGTGACGAAGTCCTGACCGCTCTCCTGCCAGGCCTCGGTGACGTCCGCGCCGGTGAACTCGATCTTCTCGAGCCGATTCGTCCGATGCTCCGCGCGCAGCCGGTTGCACTGCGTCTCGAGCACGGCGTAGATCTCCGTGCCGAGGTGCTCACGGATCCAGGCGACATCGCGCATGGTGACGGCCTGCTGCACGCCCTGAAACATCCGGCGCGCGGTGTCCGCCACGGTCGCGGGATCGAAAGCCGGATCCATCGATCGGATGTGCGAGAGACCCCGCTCCAGGTCGCCGTCGGCGGCCGCCGGCATCTCCGGAGTGATCGTCGTGGTGCCGCCCGCCGACTCCGTGCCGCCGTAGGCGCTCGCCGGCGCACCCATGCCCGCATAAGCCGGCGCGGCCGCCGTCTGCTCACGACGGCGGCGAAGGAACATGAACAGCAGGACGATCCCGCCGCCGATCAGCAGGATGTCGAACAGGCCGATGCCGCCGCCCAAGCCGCCCAGGCCGTGGCCGAGCCCGCCGAAGAGCAGACCGCCCAAGAGCCCGCCGAGCGCGAACCCCGCGATGCCGCCCATCATGCCGCCGAAGAAGCCCGGCCGCTGAGGAGCCATCGGAGCCGGAGCCGGCTGGGCCATCGAGCGCGACGGGGTGGACGGCGTCGACGGCGTGGCCGGGGATGGCCGGGCCGGCGACGAGAAGGACCGTGAGCCGCGGCTGCCGCCGCCCGAGGCGCGCGCCCACGCCTCCGCGGCCGTCAGGGTCAGACCGAGCAACGCCAGCAGACTGGTGATGACCAGGAACTTTTGGGTCTTCATCGAGCACCTCCCCGCCCAGGTGGGGCTTCCATTCATTGTATCCTCACTCACGGCGCCGGAGCTCCTTCTTGCTGGGCGACGTTCACGGAATCAGGAGCACCTTGCCCGTCGTCTTGCGGCCTTCCAGCGCGCGGTGCGCCTCGCCGGCGTCCTTGAGTGGAAACTCGAGCTCGGTCCGGAGCTTGAGCTTGCCCTCGCGAATCCAGCCGAGCACCTCGCTCGCGCGCTGGACCAGCTCCTCGCGCGTCGCCACGTGGTGGTTGAGGCTCGGTCGCGTGACGAAGAGCGAGCCCTTGGCGTTGAGCGTCTGTAGATCGAAGGGACCGACGGGACCGCTGGACGCGCCGTAGAGCGCCATCAGGCCCCGCGGCCGGAGGCAGTTGAACCCCTTGTCGAACGTCGTCTTGCCGACGGAGTCATAGACGACGTTGACCCCCTTGCCGTCGGTGAGCCGCTTGACCTCCGCCTCGAAGTCCTGCTGCGTGTAGAGGATCACCTCCGCGGCGCCGGCCTCGCGCGCGAGCTTCGCCTTTTCCTCGGTGGAGACGGTGCCGATCACGCGCGCGCCCCGCATCTTCGCCATCTGGCAGAGGAGCAGTCCCACGCCGCCCGCCGCCGCGTGGACGAGGCAGGTGTCGCCGGACTTCAGCGGATAGGTCGACGTCGCCAGGTAGTGCGCGGTCATGCCCTGCAGCATGGCCGCCGCGCCCTGCTTCGGGGTGATGCCGGACGGCAGGGTGACGAGCCGGGCCGCGGGGACGACCGCGTACTCGGCGTACGCACCGGGGATGCCCGTGTAGGCGACCTTGTCCCCGACCTTCACGTCGGTGACGCCCGGGCCCACGGCCTTGACCGTCCCGCCCGCCTCCATGCCGATCGTCAGCGGCAGCTCGGCCTTGTACTGTCCGGAGCGGAAGTAGACGTCGATGTAGTTGATCCCGGCCGCGTCGACCTTGACGACGGCCTCGCCGGCCTTGGGCGTCGGCTCGGGCACATCCTCGTAGCGCATGACCTCGGGACCACCGGGCGTGTGGATACGGACGGCTTTCATGCTGGGAACCTCCTCGGGAATTTCCGTCGACCGGACCAGCTCGAGCGCGACGGATTATAGCATCGGGTGACGATGGCGCATCGCGGCCCGCGCGACGGGCCAGTAGCGAAGCGCCGCCGGCACCATGGGGAGCACGCGGCGGATGACGGCCGCGGAGGCGCGGAATGCCACCGCGCGGCGGCCGTCCCAGGTAAACCCATACTCCTCGCGCAGCCTGGGCGGCAGGAGGCCGACGGTCGCCAGCCGCGCCGTCGCCAGGGCGGGCCACGCCAGGGCCGATCGCGGCGGCCGCAGGACGTCGTGCGCGAGCTCGCGCGCGGTGTCCGTGACGGTGAGGTCGGCGCCGGCGAGCATCGTCGCGAGGTACGTCTCGAGATTTGCCTCGCTCCGCGGCAGCCAGCCTTCGGGCATCCCGAGCAACGTCTCGATCCCGGCACTCTCGGCGCAGTACCGGTCGCGCTGGGCCGACGACAGCGGGCGTACGTACAGCGTGTAGGCCAGCAGGAACGAGTCGACGAGCGTCGCGTGGACCCAGCGCAGCAGCTCGGGATCGTGGGCGGAGTAGGGCGAGCCCGCGCCGAATGCGCCCTCCGGCTTCGACAGCGCGCCGCGGATCCGATCGTGGATCGCGTTGATGCGCCCGGCCGCCCGCAGGGCGTCGTCCCGGTCGCCGAACGTCAGCGCCAGCATGGCGCCGAGCGTGCGATGCAGGCGGCGCCATCCGCCGAAGGCTTCGACGCGGAAGCCGCTGTGCTCGGCCACGCCGCGCGCCACGAGGGGATGCGCGAACTGCATGAGGATCGCCCGCCCCCAGCCGAGCAGCAGCACGACCTCGCGGTGGATCGCCCAGGAGATCGGAAGATCGTGGCTCAGCGCATCTTCGCCAGATCGACCGTGAAGCGTGACATGAGATGGCCCTCGGGGTCGCGGATCATGAGCACGACCTTCGACGTCCCGGTCAGATCCCGCGTCGGAAAGGCGTAGACCGAGCGCGCCAGGAACGAGCCGTTCCCCTGACGGAGCCCCGTGCGCTCGTTCTGGACGAACACGGGCTCCACCTCGAGATCGCCCACGACCAGGCGCGGGGCGTAGTACCGCGCGAAGTCCTCGCGCGCGCCGTACAGCTGGACCCAGAACATCAGCCGATCGCGCAGGGCCTGGAGCATCTTGCTCTGGTCCTGGGGCTTCACCGGCTCGTTCTTGAAGGCGGCGTTGCGAGCGGCCAGGGCCAGCCGATAGAAGGGCGTCATGACGGTCAGGCTCTCGCCGGTGGGGTTGTCCACCCGCCATTCGGCGTCGAAACCGGACTCCATCGTCACGCTACGCTGGCCGACGCGGAGCGCCTCGGCCTGGTGGGCGTCGGTGAGGGTCAGGAGCGCCGCGCCCGCGGGCGGGGTCGCGAGCAGCCACCCGAAGACGAGGCCGATGAGCAGCAGTCGGGTCACGGCGTGGCGCCGACCACGACGCGATCGAACGTGCCCGGCCCGAAATACTTGCCGGCCACGCGCTGCACGTCGGCGGCCGTGACCCGGCCGACGAGATTCCGGTAGCGGTCCGCGTAGTCGAGCCCGAGGCTCATCTCCTCCACGCCCACGAGAAAGTCCGCCACCTTGGACGACGTGTCGAGCCGCAGCGGGAAGCTGCCGATCAGGTAGTCCTTGGCCACGCCGAGCTCCCGCTCCGTGACGGCCTCGCGCTGCATCCGCGCGAGCTCGGCGTCGATGAGGCCGGTGACCTTGGCCACCTCCGCCGTGCGCGTCTGGGCGCTCAGGGCGAGGAGCGCGCCATACTTGCCGGGAGACACGTAGCTGTACACGGCGTAGGCCAGGCCGCCCTCCTCGCGCACGCGCGCGTACAGCCGCGACGCCGAGCCGCCGCCCAGGATGTACGAGGCCACGCTCAGGGGGTAGTAGTCGGGATCCGTCTGGTTCACGACCTGCCGGCCGGACAAGAGCGTCGCCTGGGTGAGATCACGCTTGATCGTCTCCGCGCGCCCCGACGGCCCGCCGCCGGCGAGCGGCACGCCGGGGGCCAGGGTCGCGGGCTGCGGCCACGCGCCGAAGCGCGCCATGATCTCGCGGCGCGCCTGCTCCACGGTCACCGCCCCGACGACCGCGACGATGGTGGTGTCGGGACGTACGCGCTCGCCGTAGAAGCGGACGACGTCGTCTCGGGTGAGGCGCCCGATGGACTCGCGCGTGCCTTCCACCGGTATCGCGTACGGGTGACCGGCGAACACGAGCTTCGAGAGCGCGCGCGACGCGACGGTGCCGGGATCCTCCTCGGCACGCTGGATGGCGGCCTGGATCTGGGCCGCCTTGCGCTTGAGCTCCGCCTCCGGGAACGTCGGCGTCAGCAGGACCTCCTGCAGGAGATCGAGCCCCAGCGTGAGGTCGCGCGTGAGGACGGCCAGCGATGTGGTCAGCCCGTCCCGCCCCGCCCCCGCCTCCAGCCGTCCGCCGACGAACTCGATGGCGGAATCGATCTGCTGGCCGGTGCGCTTGGCCGTGCCCCGCGTGAGCAGCGCCCCGGTGAGGTTCGCCAGCCCCGCCCGGTCGGGCGGATCGAAGGCGGCGCCGGCACGCGAGAAGACCCGCACCGACACGATCGGCACCGCCGGCCGCTCGGCGACCAGCAGGACGATGCCGTTCGGCAAGACCTCGCGGTGCGCGATCGGTGCCGGACGCGCGGGCGAGGCCGTGAGCAGCAGGGCGAGCACGAGCGAGGCCGCGGTCGCGGCGTGCCGGCGTCGCGGGCCGACGAGACGATCGGTGATCGGCATGGGGGGTCTCATCAGGGCTGCTTGGGCAGCAGGACGCCGACGTTCTTGCGGTCGGGCGGGAACCAGCTCTTGGCCACGCGCTGCACGTCGGCGGCGGTGACGGCCCGGATCTGCTTGAGGAACTCGTCCTTCTTCGTGTAGCTACCGAGCAGCTCGAAGCGCGCGAGGAGCGAGGCCCGGCGATGGATCGAGTCCTCCTGGAACACGAACGCCGCCTCCATCTGATTCTTGGCTCGGGCCAGCTCTTCCTCGGTGGCCGGCTCGGTCTTGAAGCGCTCCATGGCCGCAAGCAGCTCTTTTTCGAGCGTCTCCGGCGTCTGGCCCGGCATCGGCGTCGCCCAGAACCAGAAGAGGTTGGGATCGATCGAGAAGTACGAGTAATCGCCGCCCGCTTCCAGCGCGAGCTGTCGGTCGTAGACGAGATCGCGGTAGAGACGCGAGGCGCGGCCACCGCTGAGCACCGCGGAGAGCACCTCGAGCGCGGGGGCGTCGGCGGACGTGTAGTTGGGCACGTGCCAGGCCAGGTACACGATGGGCAGCCGCGCCTGCTTGCGCACCACGACCCGACGCTCGCCCTCCTGGGCGGGCTCGATGGCCAGCACGGGCGGGGGCGCCGGCGCGCGGGGGATGGCGCCGAAGCGGCCCTTGATCTTGTCGAGCAGCTCGGCGGCCTTGAAGTCGCCGGCGGCGGCGATGATGGCGTTGCCGGGCACGTAGTAGGCGTTGTAGAAGGCGCGGATCTCCGCGGGCGTGACCCGGGTGATGTCCTCCATCCAGCCGACCGTCGGCTGCCCGTAGGGATGCGCCTTGAACGAGATGGCGTTGACGGCCTCGCTCAGGAACCCGTCGGGATCGTCCTCGGTGCGCGTGCGTCGCTCCTCGATCACGACCTGTCGCTCGGAGTCGATCTCCTTCGGATCGAGGAGCAGGTTGCGCATCCGGTCGGCTTCGAGCTCGAGCACGAGGTCGAGCTTGTCGGCGGCGATGTTGACGAAGTACGTCGTCGTGTCCTGCATGGTGAAGGCGTTGTCCTGGCCGCCGTTGCGCTCCACCAGCTCCGCGAACTGCCCCCGGCCGTGGGTCGGGGTGCCCTTGAACATCAGGTGCTCGAGGAAGTGGGCGATGCCCGTCGCCCCGCGATGCTCGTTGCGCGAGCCGACCCGGTACCAGACCTGGAACGACACGATCGGGCTCCGGTGGTCCTCGAGCAGGAGCACGTGGAGCCCGTTGTCGAGGGTCGTCGCCAGCACCGTCGGCTCCGCCGCATGCCCCCCGGCCATGGGCAGGACGGCGACGACCAAGAGCAACGCCAGGATCAGCCGCATCCGTCGATTATAGCCACGTGTGGTGTAGCATCGCATGGCAGTGCGAGCCGAGGCGGTGCCTCCGGCGAGGCGAGCCCTTCAATGACCGAAATCAGTGCGAGCCGAGGCGGTGCCTCCGGCGAGGCGAGCCCTTCAATGACCGAAATCCGTGCGAGCCGAGGCGGTGCCTCCGGCGAGGCGAGCCCTTCAATGACCGAAATCTCGCAACCGAGGAGGACATCCATGCTGGGAGACGTGGTCGAGCTGTCCGTCGTGGTGAAGGATCTGGACGAGGCGATCGCGCGCTTCACGAAGCTGTTCGGGCTCAAGCTCCACAAGCGCGGCGAGTCGAAGGAGTTCGGCTTCAAGAACGCGATCCTGCCCACGGGCATCGGGCACATCGAGCTCTTGCAGCCGACCGACCCGACCAAGCCCGTCGGCCGCTTCCTCGACAAGCACGGGGAGGGTGTCTACCTGGTCGGGTTCGAGTGCAAGGACGTCCCCGGGGCCGTCGCCAAGCTGCGCGCGGATGGTGTCCGCGTGGACAGCCCGAAGCCGGACATCGCCTGGGTCCATCCCCGCGAAGCCCACGGCCTCTTCGTCGAGCTCCGCCACCGCGAGAAGTACGACTGACTGAACGGGGTGAACGGGGTCAGACTTTGACTTCTAAATATCTCGGTGGACACCGACGCGGACGTCGCAGACGTCCCCGAGATGTTTAGAAGTCAAAGTCTGACCCCACCGACCTCGGCGCGGATCTTGGTGTGCAGCGCGGCGAGGGCGTCGAGCATGGCGTCGACGGAGCGGGCGCCGGCCTGGAAGATCGCGGTGGCGTTGAGGGTCGCCCAGCCGAAGCCCATCTTCTGGAGCGCGGCCACGCGGGCGACGACGCGATCGTGCTCGGCGTAGAAGCGCTTGCCCTCGGCGTCGCGGGGCGGCGGCGCCACCATGCTCTGTAGACCGATGGTCGCGGGATCGCGCCCGGCCGCCTCCGCGTGGCGATGGATCGTCGCGATCACGCGCCGCGCTTCGGCCTCGTCGCCGACGCGGCTACCCAGCCAGCCATCCCCGAGTCGGCCCACGCGACGGTAGGCGGCCTCGGAGTTCCCGCCGACCCAGATCGGCAGCCGCCGCCCCTGCGGCGGCTTCGGCTCCATGGCCATCGCCGTCACCTGGTGATGCGTCCCCTTGAAGTCGACCCGAGCGTCGCCCCAGTACGCGCGCAGCAGCTGGATGGCTTCGTCCATCCGCGCGCCGCGGGTACGGAAATCCTCGCCGAGGGCGTCGTACTCCGACTCCTGCCAGCCCACGCCGACGCCGAGCCGCACCCGCCCGCCGGAGAGCGTGTCGAGCGTGCTCACCTGCTTGGCCACGAGGGTCGGCTGGCGCTGTGGCAGCACGAGCACCTCCGTGCCCAGCGTCACGCGGGAGGTCACGGCCGCGAGATGCGAGAGCGTCATCAGCGCTTCGAGGATCGGCATGGCCGGGTTGTACGGGCCCGGGGGGCGACCGTCGATCGGGATGCCCATGACCACGTGATCGAACATGTCGATGTGGTCGTAGCCGATCTCTTCGACCGTCCGGGCGAAGCGACGCACGGCGTCCGGCCCTTCGCGGTGCGACACGCTCGGGAACTCGATCGCGAGGTTCACGAGAGGGTCACTTGAACGCCGGCATCACGTCGCGGGCGAAGCGGCGCATCGAGGTGAGGATCTGGTCCTGGGTGAGGTCGCCGAACGAGAAGCTGCAGTTGAAGTGGTCGATGGCCATGACCTCCTGCACGCGCCGGATCTGGCGGATGCAGGTGTCGGGCGTGCCGATCACCGAGAAGTTGTCCAGGAACTGCTCCGTGCTGGGCTCGTTGGGGGCGGGCACGGGCATCGCTCGACCGTCCTCGACGCGCTCGTAGTTGTTGCGCAGGCTCAGCGTGACCCGCATGTTCCAGCGCGCCTCCTCGACGACGGCGCGCGCCTCGGCCTCGCTGTCCGCGACGTAGACGGGGCGCTGGACGCCCACCCGGAGCTTCTGCACCGGCCGGTACTCGGCGAGCCGCGCCTCGAAGGCCGCGCGAAACTCGCGCAGGCGATCGAGCGATACGCCGTAGCCGCCCGTCAGCAGGTTGAACCCGCGTCGCACGGTGCTCGTGATCGAGTCCGGACTCTGCGCGGTGACCCACACGGGCGGATGCGGCTTCTGCACGGGCCGGGGAAAGATCGTCGTCTCGGCGATCGTGTAGTACTTGCCGTCATAGGTGAAGGGCTTGCCCGCGAGCCCCAGGAGGATGATGTCGACCGCCTCCTCCCAGCGCTGCCGGCTCTCCTTCAGGTCGCAGCCGAACCGCTCGAACTCGTAGCGCTGATAGCCGCGTCCGAGCCCGACGTCGAGGCGGCCGCCGCTCAAGAGATCCACGGTGGCGATCTCCTCGGCGATCGCGAGCGGGTGATGCAGCGGGACCACGATCACCGCCGTGCCGACCCGGATGTGCCGCGTCTTGTTCGCCAGGTGCAGCGCGTAGGTCAACGGCCGTGACAGCAGGCCGTAGGTCGAGAAGTGGTGCTCGGCCAGCCACATGTTCCGGAAGCCGAGCTCCTCCGCGGCCTGGGTGATCTCCACGCCGCGTCGATAGACGACGTCGGAGCCCTCGGCCGACGGCGACTGGAGTAACAGGAAGGTTCCGAACTCCACGCGCTCGCTCATGAGCCATCCTCCTACCGCGCCAATGTCGCACACATCCGGGAGCGCTTGTCGGCGCCATCGCCGGGGCGCGGCCCGTATGATAGGTCAGAGGATGGGGACCCTGCACGCTCAATGAGCACGCACGGCGCGGCGGAGGGCTGGCAGCGCAACGTCTGGGCGCTGTCGCTGTCCGTGTTCATCGCGTTCGTTGGCTTTCAGTTCTTCTCGCCGTTCCTGCCTCTCTACATCCGCGAGCTCGGGGTCACCGATCCGGCCCGGATCGCGCTCTGGTCGGGCCTCATCGCCGCCGTCACCCCGGCCGTCTCGGGTCTGCTCTCGCCGGTCTTCGGGCGCCTGGCCGATCGCTTCGGTCGGAAGATGATGCTCATCCGCTCGCTCGCCGGGTTCACCGTGATCATCGCGGCGATGGGCCTGGTGACCTCGGTCCCGCAGCTCTTCCTCGCGCGTTTGCTGATGGGGCTCTTCGCGGGGTTCACGCCGATGGCGATGGCGCTGGCCAGCGTCTCGGCCCCGCGCGACAAGGCGTCGATCGCGATTGCGCGCGTGCAGGGCGCGCAGCTCCTCAGCGTCGCCATCGGCCCCGCCGTGGGCGGCATCACCGCCTCGCATCTCGGAATCCGCCCCGCCTTCTACGTCACCGCCGGCATGTGCGCGATCGCCCTGGTCGCCCTGATCTTCCTCTTCCGCGAGGCAGGCACGGGGGAGCCCGGCGCTCGGCGCCTGCCGACGCGGTCGACCCCGCTGACCGAATTCCTCCGCATGCCGCACTTCGTGCCGGTGATGCTGCTGCTCCTCGTCGGGCAGTTCATCGACCGCGGGCTCTCGCTGCTGATCCCGCTCCAGGTCGCCCACATGCCCGGCGTCGAGGCCGCGGCGACCTCGGGCATGATCATCTCGATCGCCGCCGTGGGCGCCACGCTCTCGGCCAGCGCCGCCGCGCGCCTGGCGCAGGTCATGCCCGTGGGACGTCTCCTCCTCGGCGAGCTCCTCGCGGGCGGCGCGCTCTGCGGCGCGCTGGCTCTCGCCGAGCGTCCGATTCCCTTGCTCATGCTGCGGACGCTGGTCGCCCTCTGCCTCGGGGGCGCGCTCACGCTGGCGTACACGCTGGGCGGCATGATCGTGCCCGTGGAGACGCGCGGCGCCGCCTTCGGCTGGCTCGCGCTGGGCGTGCAGATCGGCACGGCCGCGAGCCCGCTGCTGAGCGGATGGGTCGCCGCGTGGAGTCTCCCCCGGGCTTATCTGATGAACGGCGTGCTCGCGTGGGTCGCCGCCGCGGTGCTGGCCTTCGGGGCGCGCGCGCTCGTCGATCGCCGCGAGCGGGACGAGGATTGATCCTGCCTCAGTAAAACGCGAACGTGTAGGTGGAGCCCCAGCCGCTGTGGCTGTAGGTGACGGTGTATGGACCGTTGCCGCCGAGAAGAACCGCGGCGAGCGCAAAGCTATCGTAGTTGGAGTCGATGACGTCGTCGCGGTGCTCGGGATCGCCCATCGGCGCCAGCCCGAAGGTGAGCCCGTTGACGACGATGGCGGCCCAGTACGTGTCGTCGAGGTTGGTCAGCTGGGCCGTCACGACGGACACGGGCGATGGCACGACCGCCGACGCAGGTTTCAAGATCTGAGCGACGTTGTAGACCAGTGAGTTCTCATCGATCGTGTCGCCCGAGAGCTCCCAGAACATCGCACCGCCCAGCGGACCGAATGGGTTGCTGCGGACATAGCTGGCTTTGGCCTGGACGGTGGCCGGATCGTCATGGGAGAGGAACGCGCCGGTCGACTGGCTGTAACACGTCGTGAACTGATAGGCCGTGTTCCACGCGCAGGTCATCGCCTGATCGGCCACGAGACGACCGATGGTGTTGTAGGTGAAGGCGCCGGCGGGGCCGCCGTAGGCGTTGGGCAGCGGGCCGTTGGCGGAGGCGTACAAGCCCGGGGAGTCGGCAACCGGGCCGGGTCCGGCGCCTTGCCAGGCGTACCCGTACACCGGAATACCGAGCAGGAGCCTGGCGAGCTGGGCCCGGCCGAAGTCCTGAGAGTAATCACGGATGCTGTCGGTGACGCTGTCGTCCCCATACAGCGGGGCGCTCGTCGGCTTTCAGGGTCGAACGGGCCGGCGTAGAATGCGGCGTGCCGCGAGGTCATCCCATGACGTCCACGATCGCCGGGTCCGACGAGGTGCGGGTCGCGCGCGACGGCGGCGTGGTCTCCATCACCATGGACCGGCCGGCCGATCAGAACCGGATCACCCGCGACGTCTTGCTGACGCTGCACGGCCTGACCGAGCAGCTCGCGAGCGACGAGGCGGCGCAGGTCGTCGTGCTCACCGGCGCCGGCCGCGAGTTCTTCTCGATGGGCATCCTCGTCCCGCCGTGCGCGCGAGCTACACCAAGGAGCAGATCGTCGAGCTCGTGCGCCTCGCCAACCGGACGTTCGACGCGATCGAGGCCCTGCCCCAGGTCGTCATCGCCGCGCTGAACGGCATCGCGCGGGCCGGGGCGGCCGAGCTGTCGCTCGCGTGCGACATTCGCCTGGCCGCCGCCCACGCGACGCTCGCCTGGCCCGAGGCCCTGTGGGGCGGCTTCCCCGGCGCGGGCGCGCCCGTCCGCCTGCCGGCGATCGTCGGCCGAGCCCGGGCGCTCGAGCTGCTCTGCACCGGCCGCGAGCTGCGCGCGGACGAGATGGAGCGGCTCGGGCTCGTCCTCGGCGTCTACCCGGCCGCGCGTCTGCTGGACGAGGCGACGGCCCTCGCCATGCGCATCGCCGCCAGCGGTCCCCTCGCGATCCGTGGCGCCAAGCGGATCATGCACATGCGCGCGCTCTCCGGGTTCGCAGCGGCGCGGACGCTGTCGGACACGCTGCGCCACGCCCTCGAGTGGAGTCGCGACGTCGACGAGGGCATGGCCGCGCATCGCGAGGGCCGGCCGCCGCGCTTCACCGGGCGCTGACCCGCGTCGTGGCGATGCCGCCGCGCGCGCGCACGCTGGGCGACCTGCTCGACGAGATGGCGGCGACCCTATCGACCGCCCCCGCCGTCGTCGTTCGCGACGCGCCGCTCACCTACGCCGCGCTCAAGGCGCGCGCCGACGAGCTGGCGCGCGCCCTCCTCGCCGTCGGGGTGCGCAAGGGCGACCGCGTGGCCGTGCTGCTCCCCAATCGCCCGGAGTGGCTGCTCGCGGCCTTCGCCGCGAGCAAGGTGGGCGCGATCACCGTCGGGATCAGCACGTTCTCGTCGCCCCGTGAGATCGCGTGGATGGTCGAGCACTGCCGGCCCGCCGCGATCGTCACCCTCGAGTCGTTCCGTGGGCGGAGCTATCTCGGTCCGCTGTACGAGCTGTGCCCCGAGCTCGCGGGCGCGGAGCCCGGGCGGCTGCGCAGCGAGCGCGTGCCCGAGCTCCGCGCCGTCGTGTGCGTCGACGAGCGGCGACACGACGGCGTCTATCGATTTGCCGACTTCATGTCCCGATCATCCGAGATCGCCGAGGGGGAGCGGGCGGCGGCGCAGGCGGCCGTGGCGCCGGGGGATCTCTGCTACATCCTCTACACGTCCGGGTCCACGGCGACGCCGAAGGGCGTGACGCTCGCGCACGGCCCCGTCGTCGAGAACGGCTTCAACATCGGCGAGCGACAGCATCTCGGCGCGGCCGACCGGGTCTGGCTGGCCGTGCCGCTCTTCTGGTCCTTCGGCTCCGCCAACGCACTGCCCGCGATCATGACCCACGGCGGGTCCCTGGTCCTGCAGGAGAGCTTCGAGGCCGGCGAGGCGCTGGCGCTCCTCGACGAGGCGCGCTGCAGCGTCTACTACGGCATGCCGAACATGGCGCGCGCGATGCTCGAGCATCCCGATCGTCGGCGGCGGAGCCTCGCCGGCATGCGCACGGGTCTCACCATCGGATTGCCCGAGGACGTGCAGATGACGATGGAGGCCGTCGGCGCCCGCGAGCTCTGCAACGTCTACGGGGCGACCGAGACCTACGGCAACTGCGCGGTGACCGACGCCCACGATCCGCTCGCGGTCAGGCTCGGGACGCAGGGACGGCCGTTGCCGGGCATGGAGCTCCGCGTCGTCGATCCCGAGACCGGCCGCGTGCTCTCGCAGGGCGAGGCCGGCGAGCTCCGCGTCAAGGGCCACGTGACGCCCGGCTACTACGCGGAGCCGGAGCAGACGGCATCCGCGTTCGATCGCGACGGCTACTTCATCACCGGCGACCTCGGCCTCATCGGCGACGACGGGCGTGTCCGCTTCCGTGGCCGGCTCAAGGAGATGATCAAGACGGGCGGCATCAACGTCGCGCCGCTCGAGGTGGAGACCATCCTCGCCAGCCACGACGCGGTGAAGCAAGCCTACGTGGTGGGCGTTCCCGATCGGGATCGCGGCGAGCTGGTCGTCGCCGCTCTCGAGCTGCGCGAGGGCGTGACCACGACCCCGGAGGCGCTCGCCACGTTCTGCCGGGAGCGTCTGGCCAGCTACAAGATCCCCGTGCGCTTCGCGTTCCGGAAGGCCGACGAGTTCCCGCGCACCCCGACGGGCAAGATCCACAAGCCGCGGCTCCGGGACGAGCTCGGGCGCTCGGGCTGAACGCCGGCCGCCGACGCTCACGCGCCCAGATACGCGTGCTGGACGCGGGGATCGGCGAGCAGGGCCTCACGGTCTCCGCTCAGCGCCACGCGGCCCGTCTCGAGCACATAGCCCCGGTCGCAGAGCTCGAGCGCCTCCACCACCCGCTGCTCGACGAGCAGGATCGTGATCGGCCGGCTGCGTCGAATGGCGGCGATCGCCTCGAAGATGCCCTCCACGATGCGCGGGCCGAGGCCCTGGGACGGCTCGTCGAGCAGGAGCAGATCGGGCTGGGCCATGATCCCGCGCCCGATGGCCAGCATCTGCTGCTCGCCGCCCGAGAGCGAGCCCGCCAGCTGCCGCCGCCGCTCGCGGAGCATGGGAAAGAGCGCCAGGACCGTGTCCAGGCCCTGGGCGCGCCGCCGCCTGGCCTCCGCGCGGTAGGAGCCCATCTCGAGGTTGTCGAGGACGCTGAGCGAGGGGAAGACCTTCCGGCCCTCCGGCACGTGCGCGATGCCGAGGCGCGCGCGCGCGTACGACGGCAGGGCGCCGATGTCCCGACCGCGGTACTGGACCCGACCGGCGGCCAGGGAGACACCGCCGCCCACCGCCTTCATGAGCGTCGTCTTGCCCGCGCCGTTGGGGCCGACGATCGTGACGAACTCGCCCTCGCCGACCTCCAGCGAGACCCCGGTCAGCGCCTGCAAGCCGCCGTACGCGACGCTGACGCCGGCGATCGTCAGCACGGCGGCGCCACCGGCCCGACGCGCCCCGACAGCCAGCGCTTGCCGAGATAGGCCTCGATCACCGCGGGGTCGCGCACCACGTCGCCCGGACGGCCCTCGGCGATGCGACGGCCGTGATCGAGGACGACGAGGCGATCCACCAGCTGGACCACCGCGTACATGGTGTGCTCGATGATGACGACGCTCGCGCCGCCGTCGCGCACCCGTCGAACGAGGCCCATCATCGTCTCCACGCCGTCCCGCGAGAGCCCGGCCAGCGGCTCGTCGAGCAGGACGAGGTCGGGCCGCGTGGCCAGACAGCGGGCGAGCTCCATGAGCCGCAGGTCGAGCGTGGTGAGCCCACCCGGCATCGCGGCCGCCCGCGCGGCGAGCCCGACCGTGGCGAGCGCGGCGAGCGCGCGCGCCCGCGCCGCCCGCGGCGTCGCCTCGTGGGCGAACGCGCCGACCATCACGTTGTCGAGCACGGTGAGCTGCGGGAACGTGCGCACGACCTGGAAGGTGCGACCGACGCCGCGCCGGCAGATCGCGCTGGGCCGCAACCCGGTGACGGGTTCGCCGCGATAGTGGACGTCGCCCGTGTCGGGCGGCAGAAACCCGTTGAGCACGTTGAAGAGCGTCGTCTTGCCGGCGCCGTTCGGCCCGATCACGCCGAGGATCTCGCCGCCGGCCACCATGAAGCTGAGATCTTCGAGCGCGTGCAGGCCGAGGAACGCCTTTGAGATACCCCGCACCTCGAGCAGCGGCGCGCCGTGCGCGACGGGCGCGCGCGGCGCGACGTCGGTGATCTCTTCGATCCCGCCGGCCGGCAACTCGAGGGCGGGCCGCACCGGACGCAGGCCGCGCAGGCGCCAGTAGATGCCCTCCGGCGCGAACAGGATCACGAAGACCAGCGCCGACCCGTAGACGACGCCCTGGATCCCGGGCAGCCGGTCCCCGACCGTGGCGTCCAGCGTCTCGCTCATCGGCACCATGATCGCCGCGCCCAGGAGCGGGCCCCACTTGCTTCCCACGCCGCCCACCAGACAGACCACCAGGGTCTGCACGATCACCAGCGTGCCGAAGACGGCATCGGGCGTGACCACGAAGAGGATCGCGTGGGCATAGATGGCGCCGATGACGGCGGCGGGCGCCGCGCTCAGCGCGTAGGCGAGCATCTTGGCCCGGAAGGTGTCGATGCCGGCCGCCTCGGCCGCCTGCTCGTTCTCCTTCAGGGCGCGCAGCGCGTAGCCGAGCCGCGAGCCCTCGATCCAGTGCGAGAGCAGGAGCGTGGCCGTCAGGGCGGCCAGGGCGAGGAGATCGTAGACGCGCGGATCGCTGAACTGCATGAAGGCGGCCGGGCGGTCGCGCACCATCGGGATCGCGACCTCCTGGTAGCCGAGGAAGTCCATCACGATCCGGAGGATCAGCGGGTACGCGAGCGTGGCCAGCGCGAAGTAGATGCCGGCCAGCCGGAAGGTCGGAAACCCGATGAGCACGGCGGCGACGACGGCGGCCAGCGCGCCGAGGACGAGACCGAGCCACGGCGTGAGACGGACGCCGACGACCAGGAGCACGGTCACGTAGGCGCCGATCCCGAAGAAGGCCTGATGGCCGAACGAGGTCTGTCCCGCGTAGCCGCTGATGATGTTCCAGCCGAGTCCCATCGTCGCCCACACGAGCACCAGCGTGAGGATGCGGTGGTGATAGCGCTCGCCGAGCAGGAAGGTCAGGCCGAGGCCGAGCAGGGCGACGAGCGCGATCGGGACGAGCCCCGACCGCCACGCGCGCGCCCCCCGCATCAGACCGCGCGCAGCCGCTGGCCGAACAGGCCCTGCGGCCGCAGGTACAGCACGAGCAGGAACGCGACGAAGACGCCGACGTTCTGGAGCTGAAACGGCAGCACGAGCAGCGTCAGCGACTGGACGAGCCCGATCAGGAGGCCGCCGGCGAAGGCGCCGGGGATCGACCCGAGGCCGCCGAGCACGACCGCGACGAACATGAGCACGATGAAGTTGACCGCGATCGTCGGCTCGATGGGGTGATAGGTTGCGAGCAGGCCGCCCGCGGCGGCGACCAGCGCGATGCCGACGCCGAAGGCCAGGCCGTGCATGGCGCGCACGTCGATGCCCTGATAGCCCGCGGCCTCGGGCTCGTCCGCCGCCGCCCGCAGCGCCTTGCCGAGATCCGTCCGCGTGAGGAAGAGGTACAGGGCGGCGGCGAGCAGCAGCGCCATCAGGAACGCGTACGAGCGCGCCTGGTTCAGGAGGACCGGCCCGACCGCGAAGGCCTGGGTCGCGTAGGCCGTCTTGATCCCTCGCGGCATGGGCGTGAGGAGCATGGTCGTCGCGTTGGTGATGATGAGCGACAGGCCGAGCGTGAGGATGAGCTGGGCGTCCATGAGTCGCTGGGGGTCACCGCCGCCCGTGACGCGCACGAGCAGCGCGCGGTGCACGCCGAGGCCCAGCAGGAAGAACGGCGGGATGATGACGAGGGCGCCCAGCAGCGGGTCCACGCCGTACCCCGTCGTCAGGAAGTACGTGAGATACATCCCCAGCATCATGAAGTCGCCCTGCGCGAAGTTGACGACGCGCATGACGCCGAAGATGAGGGCGAGCCCGATCGACATGAGCGCGTAGACGCCCCCGACGAGCAGGCCCGTGACCACGTACTGCAGCAGATCGCCGACCGACACCAGCGCTCCGGGCGCGCTCGCTTACTTCGTCTGCCAGACGAGCGTGCGCGTGGCCAGCTCGGCGGGCGCGACCGTGAAGGGCTCGCCCTTCTGCCACTGCACGATGATCGGCGCCGCCCCGATACGCCGGCCGCGCTCGTCGTAGCGGATGCGACCGGGCGTCAGCGTGTTGGCCGCCGGGCCGCCGGTGAGATCGAGCTTGCTGACCGCCTCGCGGATCGCCTTCGGGTCGGTCGACTTCGCCCGCTCGGCCGCCTCCTTGATGATCCAGACGTGCGCGTAGCTCATGAGCGGGTCCTGGGTCATGAAGGGCTCGCCCGTCCGCTCCTTGAAGCGCTTGACCAGCTCGTCCTGCCCCTTGAGCGGATGGGCGGCCACGACTGTCTTGATGTTGTCGAGCAGCTCGGGCCCGACCGCCTTCACGTACTCGGGCGTGACGAGCCAGGCGCCCACGCCCTGGATCGGCGTTCTGACGCCGAACTCCTTGACCTTCTGGAGGACCTGGATCGAGTCGGGGAAGTTGGTCGCGCCGTAGAACATCACGTCGGGCTGGGTCGCGCGGAGCTTCTGGACGATCGCGGTGGCGTCGGCCAGGGGCGGCGTCCACACCTCGTCGACCACCACGTCGATGCCCTTGGCCTTGAGCAGCTTCTCCCGCAGCGGCTTGAAGAAGAACACGGTGGCCGCGGTGTTGTCGCCGACGATGGCCGCCTTCTTGATCGGCTGGTTGTTGCGCTTGGCGATCTCGACCAGGAGCTCCAGCGCCTGCTCCGCCTGGGCCGAGGACACGGGGCTCGACTGGAACGTGTACTTGAAGCCGCGCTCGGTGATGTTGTCGGCGTAGGACAGCGTGAACCACGGGACTTCCAGCCGCTCGGCCACCTCGGTGACGCCGAGGGTGAAGGAGCTCAGCCAGGAGCCGATGCCGGCGCTGATCTTCTCGCGGCTGAGCGCGCGCTGGGCGGCGCTCACCGCCTTCTCGACGCTGTCGCCGGCGTCCGCCTCGCGCAGCACGATCCGGGCGCCGCCGAGCGCCTTGATCCCGCCCTGGGCGTTGATCTCGGCGATCGCCATCTCGGCACCCATCTTCTTGAGCTGGCCCTGGCGCGCCCACCGGCCCGAGAGCGGGACGACCAGCGCGATCTTCAGCTCCTCGGCCGCCGGCGCCATCGCCGGGACCAGCAGCGCCGACGCGACCATCAACCCGGCCAGCACGACCGCGAGCGCCACGATCCATCCGCTTCGCATGTGTCTCCTCCGTTCAGGGGTAATGCGGCGTGCGTTTCTCGCGAAAGGCGCGGACGCCCTCCGCGAAGTGCTCGCTGGCCCGCACGCGGTCGCCGAGCTCCTGCTCGAGCGCCTCGCGCGACGACGTGTGCGCGGCGATGGTCGCGCTGATCTGGTGCTTGACGGCCTGCACGGCCGTCGGGCTGTTGGCGGCGATGGTCTCCGCCGTCTCGAGCGCCCACGCCATGAGCGTGTCGGCCGGCACGATGCGATTGACGAGCCCGAGGCGGGCGGCCTCCGCGGCGTCGATGAGCGCGCCCGTCAACAGGAGCTGCATGGCGTGAACATACCCGATCTGCTGGACGAGCTTCACGGTGGCGCCCCCGAAGGGATAGATGGACCAGCGGACCTCCGGCAGCCCGAAGCGCGCGTGCGGGGCCGCCGCGCGGACGTCCGTGGACAGGAGCAGCTCCAGTCCCCCGGCGACGCAGTCACCGTTCACGGCGGCCACGATCGGCTTGGTGTACGTCCGGTTCTTGAGGAGAGCGGCATTGACCGTTCGCACGATGTCGGGATCGGCCGAGAGATCGCCGCCGACGTCCGCGCCCGAGCTGAACGCGCGGTCACCGGCCCCGGTCAGCACGATGCAGCGACAGGGCCCACGCTCGAGGGTCTCCCACAGCCGCCCGAGCTCGGCCATCATGGCCCGCGTCATGGCGTTGCGGCGGGGCTGATTGTCGATCGTGACGACGACGACGTGCAGCCCGTGCTCGCGAACGCGCAGCTCCACGTCAGCCGCCTCGCAGGCCCGGCACGACGACCACTTTGCCGTGGGCCTTGCGCTCCGTCAGCAGGCGGATGGCCGCCACGCTGGCCTCGAGCGGAAGACGATGCGTCACGCAGGGCCGGAGCGCGCCCGCGACGTACCAGGCCCGGAGCTCGTCGACGGACCGGCGGAGCTTGTCCGGCGCGTGCCAGCGGAAGTAGCGGAGCGACGAGCCGAGCGCCGCCCGATGCTTGACGAGCAGCCGGTTCGCGGGAATGTTCGGCACGCCGCCCACGAAGCCGATGAGCAGGATGCGTCCGCCCCAGCCGAGCGACGACAGCGCCGCGTCGAAGAGCTCGCCGCCGACGGGATCGAAGCACACGTCGACGCCCTTGCCGTCCGTCAGCGCCATGACGCGCTCCGTGAGGTTCTCGGTCGCGTAGCTGACGAGGGCGTCGGCCCCGCGCGCGCGGGCCACCTCGAGCTTCTCCGCCGTGCTCGCCCCGGCGATCACGCGGGCGCCGAGCGCCTTGCCGATCTCCACCGCCGTCAGTCCCACGCCGCCGGCCGCGCCCAGCACGAGCAGCGTCTCGCCGGCTTCGAGCCGCCCTTGCCAGCGGATCGCCACGTGGCTGGAGATGTACGCGATGGGAAACGCGCCGGCCTCGTCGAAGGGCATGCCGTCGGGGATCGCGAACGTCTCGGCCTCGTCGGCCACCGCCTGCTCGGCGAATCCACCGTGGGAGAGGATCGCCATCACCCGGTCGCCCGGCCGGTGGCGCGTGACGCCCTCCCCGCACCGGGCCACGACGCCCGCCGTCTCCAGGCCCGGGCTGAACGGGAACGGCGGCTTCGTCTGGTAGTGCCCGGCGACCATGAGGGCGTCCGCGTAGTTCACGCCGGTCGCCTCGACGTCGATCACGACCTGGCCGGCCTGGGGCGTCGGCGGGGCGATCTCCTCGAGCGTCAGGTGGTCCACCGGCCCCCACGCGCGACACAACACCGCGCGCATCGTCAGGACGGGGTCGGCCTCAGTGCGGGTTGATCTCGCCGAGCTGCAGACCCGGCTTGCCCTTCCACGTCCGGATCACCCGGCGCTTCATCTCGACCAGCGACTTGTCGAGCCGCGACTCCTGGCGATCGGTGATCACGGCGCGGATGAGCCGGAAGAAGCGAAGCGGGCGCACCGCCCATGACGTGAGGAAGAACACGGCCAGCCCGGCGATCCGCAGCCGGTCGAGCCCCTTCGCGGAGATGTGCGGGGTGTAGCTGTCGACCGGCTGCATGGCCCCGGGAAGGTTCTCGGTGCCGAGCGCGAGACTCATGTAGTAGGCGTCGTCGAGCTTCTTCGGCAGGACGCCGCTCTCCTGCAGGCCGCGGAAGATCTCGGAGCCCGGATAGGGGCGGAGCGGGGCGATCGAGATGTCGTACACGCCCACGACCGCGATGCGGCCGAGGAACGCGAAGGTGTTCATGATCGAGCGGTACGTATCGTCGGGGAATCCGAAGATGAAGTTGGCCTTGACGTTGAGCCCGGTCTTCACGGCCTGGCGCATGGAGGCGACCATGCGATCGCGGTCGACCTTCTTCTTGATCCGCTGCAGGGTCGCCTCGTCGCCGCTCTCCGGCGCGTAGGCGAAGTTCGTGCAGCCCGAGCGCTTCATGAGCGTGAGCACCTCGGCGTCGAGCGCCTCCGACCGGGTGCCGCTGGGGATCTGCCAGGTGACGTCGAGCTTCGCGTCGATCACGCGCGTCGCGAACTCCACCGCCCACTCCTTGCGGATGATGGCAGTCAGGTCCTGGAAGTCGAAGTTCTGCGCCCGGTACGTCTCGACGTACCGCGTCATCTCCGCGACCACGTCGGCGGGCGAGCGCATGGAGTAGCGCGTCGTCCACATGGTGGGGCTCGAGCAGAACGTGCACTGATAGGGACAGCCGCGGGTCGCGTTCATCGGCATGCTGCGACCGCGGTCCACGCCCACGCCATAGCCGCCGGCCAGGTAGTTCTCCACGGGGACGAGATCCCACGCCGGCCACGGCAGCGAGTTGATGTCGCGGACTCGCACCTTACCCGTCGTCCGGCGGATCTCCCCGTCCGTGCCGCGGTGCCAGCAGCCGGAAACGTCCTCCAGCGCGCGACGGCCTTCCAGATGCTCGACGAGGTCACAGATGACCCGGTCGCCCTCGCCCTCGACGATGAAGTCGAGTGGGGAGTCCTCGAGCGCGCCGACCGGCTCGGCGGTGAAGTGCTCGCCTCCGCCCACGAGCACGGCCCTGGGCTGCTTGGCGCGCACGGCATGGATGAGCTGCCGCGCCGGCAGCCAGTCCTGCGAGAACATGAGGCCGAACCCGATCACGTCGGAATCCTCCAGCCGCTCGAGGATCTCCGCGTCGCTCAGCCCACGACGGAGCAGCAAGCCCTTGGCGTCGAGCGGCGTGAACCGATCGAGCGCCTCGCCGTTGGTGTCGATGATCCGCACCTCGTGGCCGGCCTCGCGCAGGCTGGCCGCCACGTAGGCGAGCCCGATGGGGGGCAGGGCGTAGGCGGCGGAGACGTACTTGGC
>WNGF01000678.1_pt1 | contig 68283 bp, 70 predicted proteins | sample 5400641 | NCBI WGS metagenome assembly WNGF01 (sample SAMN13153371, study PRJNA577476) | soil metagenome | isolation source: 80 cm soil or saprolite under grassland replicate 2 | place: USA:California | collected 2016-06-15
AGCAGCGGAGCGCCCGGAGCAGCGACGGTGGATCAGACTGACATTCGCCGGTCGGGACGGCATGACTGGTAACCGTCGGGAGCTGCCTCGGTCTAAGGTCGCGGGTCACCGGCGAGCGGTGCCGCATAGAGCTCTCGAGGGTTCTCCGTGTGGTCGGGCGCATCCGCTGCTCGAGGTCGAGAGGCTGGTCGGGGATCAGGCGCTCCGGAGTGGCTGGTCGGTTGCGATCGCCCAGACGAAGCCGGCGAACTCGCGGGCGCAGGCGACGACGATCTTCTGCTGCGGCTTGCCGCGGCCGGCCATCCGCTGCCAGCGCTGGAAGAGCCGTTGCTGGCAGCGCCAGGCTCGCTCGATCACGATCGCGTCTTGGCCGCGCTGGCGGCGGGCGAGCTCGTAGCCGAGCTTCGGCCGCCGGCGCGCGTGCCAGGCGGCCTCGACCAGCAGGCGGCGGACGCCTAGGCATCTGTCGTGGGTTGCCGGGAGTGGCCCGGTAGAGCCACATACGGAGGTCGCCGACCATGTACGACTCTACGACGACGGTAGCGGTCGGGCTCGACGTTCACGCGCGCTCGATCCGGCTGGCGGCGGTGCGCGCCGACGAGCTTTTGGAGGAGCGGACGCTGCCCGACGACGAGCAGGCGGTCGAGCGGCAGCGCGCCGCTGGCCAGCGGCGCGTGCCGCTACGAGGCGGGCCCGACCGGCTTCGGCCTCTACCGGCACCTGGTCGGGCGCGGGATCGACTGCGCCGTGGTGGCACCTGGACTGGTGCCGCAGCGGCCGGCCGACCGGGTCAAGACCGATCCGCGGGATGCGCGTAAGCTGCGCGCGAGGACGCACGCCTGGATCGGATGCGCGACCGGCACCGGCTGTCGAAGTTTTGCCTGCGTCACGGACGGCTGCTGGCCGACCAGTCTCGTGGACGGTCGTCCGTCGCAAATGGCTCGGCGAGCAGCGGTTCGAGCACGCCGCCGAGGAGATCACGTTCGACACCTACCTGCACGCCGTCGATCTCGTCGACGCTCGGATCGAGGCGCTCGAGCGCGCGATCCGCGAGACGGCCGAGCAGGGACCGTGGCAGGAGCTCGTTGCTCGGTTGCGCTGCCTGCGCGGGATCGACACGCTGACCGCGTGCGCGCTCATCGCCGAGATCGGCGACTTCAGCCGCTTCCGCACCGCCGAGGCGCCGACCACTCTCCCGCCGACAATCGGACGCCGCGGCCCGCGGGGCTGCGGCTCCATCCTGTCTAAGTGGGGGCGTACCAACCGCCGCCGGGGCGGGCTTTGCTCGTCCCGGCTCAGAGAGCTTGCTTGGGTGAGATCAGCGACGAAGTCATCATGGCTCGCGCGTCAGCGCGAGCCGGACTTCGTCGCTTCGGACACGTACTTCGCGACCGCCTTGATCTGCGCGGGCGTGAGCTGGCCCTTGAAGGCGGGCATCACCGCGCCGCCGTTGATCACCTGCTTCTGCGCGCGCGCGAAGCCGGGCTTCAGCTTGTCCAGGTTCGGCCCGACGGTGCCGCTCGTGCCGGCGTCCGCGAGCGTGTGACAGCTGCCGCAGTTGGCGACGAAGATGTCCTTGCCGCTCGTGAGCTTGGCGCCCCTCCCCGGAACACCGGCGACCGCCGCCACGTAGGCCGCGACCGCGTCGGCGTCGTTCCCCCTGACGAGGTTCGCCGGCATGGGCTGGATGGCGAGCTCGATCTGGTCGCGCACGACCTGCTGGATCGTGCTCTGCTTGTACCCCTGCCTGCGGGAAAAGGTGAAGGCATCGTCGAGGTTCGGCCCGACGTTCGCGTGTGACCCGGCGTCCGCGAGCGCGTGGCAGCGGGAGCACTTGTCCAGGAAGAGCTGCTTCCCGCGCGACTGGTCGCCGCTCTTGGCGATTCCGCCGGTACCGCAGCCGCCCGCGAGCAGCGCGGCCGCCAGAGCGAGGACCGCCGCGCGGCCGCGCACTACCCGGAGGGCTGGCCGGAGGAGCTCAGCTTCGCCACCGCCTCCTCGCGCGTCGGGTAGATGGTGAAGACGCGGTCGAGGCCCGTGATCTCGAAGATCTTGGTGATGTTCCGGTCGCTGCACACAAGGGAGAGCTGCCCGTCGTTCGTCCGCAGGCGCTTGACGCCGCCGACCAGCACCCCGAGCGTCGTCGAGTCGATGAAGGTCGTGTCCGAGAAGTCGACGACGACCTCCTTGCCCCCCTTGCCGATCACGTTGAGCAGCTGCTGCTTGAACTCGGGCGCCGTGTAGAGATCGACCTCGCCGGCGAGCGAAATCACATAGGCGTCGTCCGCCAGTTGCTCCGTCTTGATGTCGAAGTTCATCCCGGCCTCGCTGTCTCCCCCGTCGGGCGGGAGTCTAACCCTGGGTCGCCGGCCGGGATGACTTGAGCTGCGCCAGCTCCTGGCGCACGGCGGCCGCATACGTGCCGTTCGGGTCCAGCCTCAGGTAGCGCTTGTAAGCCGCAATCGCAGTCGCCGTGTCGCCCGCGTTCTTGGCGAACCCTCCGAGCGCGAGCTGCGCGGCGGCTTCCGCCGAGGTCCCGCGCGTGGCCGTCGCGACGCGCTTGTATGCCGTCTTCGCGGTGTTGATCGCGGTGATCGCCTTGGTGTACGCCTCGTTCTTGGTGTTCGTGAGCGACTGCGTGAGAGGATCCTGCGAGAGCGCCTGCCCCAAGGTCGAGCTCGAATCGACTCCCGGCGGGAGGAGGTTGGCGTTCGCGAGCGCGAGCGCAGCGTTCTGGTACGTGACGATGGCCCGCTGGGCCCGATTGCTGTAGATCCCTGCGAGCGTGTTGAGGACGTCGGCGTTCTTCGGCGCGACCTTCGCCGCCCTATTCAGCGTTCCGACTGCCTCCGCTTCCTTGTTGTCCTGCTGGAGGAGGAGGTTCGCCAGCTGGAGGTACGCCTGAATGTCATTCGGGTTGCGCGCGATCTTCTTCTGGTCGTCCTTGATCTGCGAGCTCGTCCCACTACCGCCGCCGCCGAAGAACTGTCCGTTGAGGACGTCGCTGAGTCCGTTCGAGCCCGAGCCGACGCCGAAGGCGACGAAGCCGACCGCGAAGACGAGCGCCAGGAAGACGAATACCCACTTCGCCTGGCGGCGCAGACGCGGGAAGAACATCGCCTGCTCGTAGGTCGGCGCCGAGCGCTTGCGCTTCGGCTCCGGCTTCGGGCGCTGCTTGCGCTGCGTCTGAGCGCCTCCGCGTGCCATCGGTCCTAAGGCACCGCTCGCGGTGCCGCTGTCAGGACACACGGGCTGCGCCCGGGCGTCCCTCTGAAATGGTCGGTCGAACCGAATGGACTCATACGAAACGGGCTCTTAGCGTACCTGCCCTTCGACGAGACGAGCGCTCTCCCAGTCGAACTCCTCGCCGACCGCTCGGAGGCGCTCCTTCGTCTCCTCGTCGCAGAGCGCTCCCTCGACTCCCGCCTCGAGGAAATCCCTCGGATCGAGGCCCAGCGAGACGGCCGCCTCGCAGTCGCTCGAGAGGTCGGTGCCGAACATCGCCGGGTCGTCGGTCGAGATCGAGCAGCGCACGCCCGCGGCCACGAGCTGGGGGAGCGGGTGCTCCTCCAGCGAGCCGACGGCCCGGGTGCGCAGGTTCGAGATCGGGCAGACGTCGAGCACGACCCGGCGGTCGGCGATCTCGCGTAGCAGTCCGGGGTCCTCGGTTGCCCGGATCCCGTGGCGGAGCCGGTCGGCGCCGAGCGCCTCGAGCGCCCCGCGCACCGACGGAGGCCCGGCGACCTCCCCGGCGTGGGGAACCGACGCGAGGCCCTCCTCGCGTGCGAGCGCGAACACGCGCTCGTACGGCTCGGGCGGATACTCGGCCTCGAGCCCGCCGAGGCCGACGCCGACGATGCCGCGCTCGCGGTACTTCGCGGAGTAGCGGACGGTCTGCTCGGCGTCCTCCATCGGGAAGCCGCGGACGATGTCCGGAGTCAGGCGCAGCTCGAGCCCGTACCGCTCGCGCGCCTCGGCGGCGCCGTCGCAGTAGCCGCTGAAGATCTCGTCCCAGCCGACCCCGCGGCGCACGCGCTCGGCGGGCGAGAAGATCGCCTCGACGTACACCGCGCCGTGCGAGACCGCCTCCGCCGCGTAGTCGAGCACGACCTGCCGGAAGTCCTCCGCCCGCCGAAGCGCGTTCGTGGTCAGGATCCAGACCTCGATGAAGTGAGCGAAGTCGCGGAACGCGTAGAGCTCGGCCAGTCCCTCCTCGGTGTCGGCGGGAAGGGCATAGTCGTTGCGGCGCGCGATCTCGAGCAGCGTGCGCGGCCGGACGGTGCCCTCGAGGTGGACGTGGAGCTCGATCTTGGGATAGCTCATCCGTCAGCCGGCGCAGGCCGCGTCTCCGCGCTCGACCGCCAGCGCGGCTCGAGGAACGAGGCGAGACCGATCGAGAGCAGGTAGAGCGCGACGAGGGGCACCACCGAGAGAATGGTCGAGACCGGGTCGACGCCCGGGAGCACGACGCCGATGACGGTCATGACGAAGACCCCGAAACGCCAGGTGCTGCGCAACTTCGCCGCGGAGAGGATGCGCAGGCGGACGAGGGCGAGCACGAAGACGGGCACTTCGAACGCGATGGCCACCCCGAGCAGGACGAAGGTCGCGAACTTGTAGTAGTCGCGCGCCCGGATCAGGATCGTGTAGTGCGTCGAGTCGTAGTTCGTCAGAAAGTGGATTGCCGGCGGCAGCACGACCCAATAGCCGAACGCGACCCCGCCGACCCCCAACGCCGTCGCGAACGCCACGAGCGCCGCCATCGATCGCTGGCGGTGCTCCTCGAACGCCGGTGCGAGGAATGCCCACAGCTGCCAGAAGATCACAGGCAGCGCCAGCAGGATTGCCGCGTACAGGCTCACCCAGACCGAGGTGGCGAAGGGCTCGAGCGGGCTGAACGTCACGGGCTTCTTGAACTGCTCCGGCAGAGGCCGGTTCAGCCAGTCCAGCAGCTGCCCGTGGAAAGCGTAGGCCACGCCGAATGCCACCGCGATCGATGCGAGCGCGATGATCAGTCGCGCCCGCAGCTCCCCGAGGTGCTCGACGAGCGTGGCCTCCTCGCCGTGGCGAAGGCGCCGCGGCAGCAACCTCATCGCGCTACGACGACGGGGGCGGGGGCTCGTCGTCGGACCGGGGCGGCAGCTCTGTCTTCTCGTTTTGGCCCGTGATCGAGTCCTTGAACTCGCGCATTCCGCGACCGAGCGAGCGCCCTATCTCCGGCAGGCGCTTCGGCCCGAACACGAGCAGGGCCACGATGAGGATGACGATGAGCCCGGTGATGCCGATCTCCGGCATGACCCAAGCGTAGCGCGTCTTCGTCCGGGTATGGACGAAGCATGCGCAAGAAACCGATCTCGGAGCAGGTCGTGGTCGTGACCGGGGCCTCGAGCGGCCTCGGGCGGGCGATCGCGCGCGGCGCGGGCGGGTGCGGCGCGAAGGTGGTCGTGACCGCCCGGAACGCGGAGGCGCTCGAGAACTGCGTCGCCGAGATCGAGCGGGCCGGCTCGGAGGCGCTGGCCGTTCCCGCCGACTGCGCGGAGCAGGAGCAGGTCGAGAGTGTCATCACGCGCGCGGTGGAGCGCTTCGGCCGGATCGACACCTACGTCGCCAACGCGATCGTGACCGTCTACTCCGAGGCCGAGCGGCTCGAGCCCGACGAGCTGCGCCGGGTGATGGACGTGAACTTCTTCGGCGTCGTCTACGGCTTCTGGGCGGCGCTTCCGCACCTGCGCGAGAGCAGGGGCACGTTCCTGCACGTGAGCTCGGCCCTCGCCTACCGCGGGATTCCGCTCCAAGCCGCGTATTGCGCCTCGAAGGCGGGCCTGCGCGCGTTCCTCGAGTCCGCTCGCGTCGAGGAGCAGAAGACGGGCACGGGCGTGGCCGTCTCGCTCGTCCTCCCGGGGGCGATCAACACGCCGCAGTTCGACCGGGACCGCCAGAAGATCGGCTACCAGCCGCAGCCGGTTCCGCCGATCTACCAGCCCGAGCCGTTCGCGGAGGCGACGCTGCGCTGCGCCGAGCGCCCGGTCCGCGAGCTACCGGTCGGTTGGGGCGCCCAGAAGCTCCTTTGGGGTCAGAAGCTGGCCCCGCGTGCGGGCGACTGGATCCTGCGCCGCACCGGCTGGAAGAGCCAGCACACCGGCGAGCCGAAGCCGCCCGACGCGCCCGACAACTTGTTCGATACCCTGCCTGGTGACCCCGGGGCCCACGGCAGGTTCGACAATCGGTCACGTGGCTCCACGGTCTGGACCCGGCTGCGCTTGCTGCTCCCGAAGGGCTGAAGGCGGTGGCTAGCATGACTCCCGAATGGCTTTGCTCGAACTGAGAGGTCTGCACGTCGCGCTCGAGGACGGTACCGAGATCGTCAAGGGCGTCGACTTGAGCGTGGACCAGGATCAGATCCACGCCGTCATGGGCCCGAACGGCTCGGGCAAGTCCACGCTCGCCTACGCGCTGATGGGTCACCCGGCCTACGAGATCACGAGCGGGCAGATCCTCTTCGACGGCGAGGACGTGACCGAGCTCGCGGCCGACGAGCGCGCGCAGCGAGGCCTCTTCCTTGCTTTCCAGTACCCGCACGCGATCCCCGGCGTGACCGTGACGAGCTTCCTGCGCTCCGCGATCAATGCCGTGCGCAAGGCGCGCGCCGGCGGCGAGGACGATCCGATCCCGATCCCCGAGTTCCGCAAGGAGCTACTCGCCGCGATGGAGAAGCTGAAGGTGCCGCGCGAGCTCGCGCAGCGGTACCTGAACGACGGCTTCTCCGGCGGCGAGAAGAAGCGCGTCGAGATCCTCCAGCTCGCGATGCTGAAGCCGCGCCTGGCCGTGCTCGACGAGACCGACTCCGGGCTCGACATCGACGCGGTTCGCGTGGTCGCGGGCGGGGTAAACGAGCTTGTCGGCCCACAGATGGGCGCGCTCGTGATCACGCACTACCAGCGGATCCTCAACTACGTCGACCCCGACTTCGTGCACGTCTTCGTCGACGGGCGTATTGTGCAGGAGGGCGGGCCCGAGCTCGCCCACAAGCTGGAAGCCGAGGGCTACGAGGCCTTCGGCATCGAGGAAAGGCGGAATGGCAGCAACTCCTGAAACCGAGATCGTCGCCAAGATCGGAAACGACTACAAGTACGGCTTCCACGATCCGGAGAACTACTTCTTCAAGTCCGGGCGCGGCCTCTCCCCTGAGCTCGTCGCGTCGATCTCCGAGCACAAGAGCGAGCCCGACTGGATGCGGAAGTTCCGCCTCAAGTCGCTCGAGTACTTCCGGGCGCGCCCCCTGCCGGGCTGGGGCGGCGACCTCTCCGGGATCGACTTCGAGAACATCTACTACTACATCAGGCCGACCGAGAAGCAGGCCGACTCCTGGGAGGACCTGCCGCCGGACATCAAGAACACGTGGGACCGCCTCGGGATCCCCGAGGCCGAGCGCAAGTTCCTGGCGGGCGTCGGCGCCCAGTACGAGTCCGAGGTCGTCTACCACAAGCTCCAGGCGGAGCTCGAGTCCCAGGGCGTGATCTTCCTCGACATGGACAGCGGGCTGCGCGAGCACGAGGAGCTGGTCAAGGAGTACTTCGGCAAGGTGATCCCGCAGAACGACAACAAGTTCGCCGCGCTCAACTCCGCCGTCTGGTCGGGCGGCTCGTTCATCTACGTGCCGCCGGGCGTGAAGGTCGAGATGCCGCTCCAGGCGTACTTCCGGATCAACGCCGAGAACATGGGCCAGTTCGAGCGGACGCTGATCATCGTCGACGAGGGCGCCTACGTGCACTACGTCGAGGGTTGCACCGCGCCGGTCTACTCGAGCGACTCGCTCCACTCCGCGGTGGTCGAGATCATCGTCAAGCCGGGCGCGCGCTGCCGCTACACGACGATTCAGAACTGGTCGAACAACGTCTACAACCTGGTCACCAAGCGCGCGGTCGCCTACGAGAACGCGACGATGGAGTGGGTCGACGGGAACCTCGGCTCGAAGCTGACGATGAAGTACCCGGCGATCTGGCTGCTCGGCGAGGGGGCGCACGGCGAGGTGCTCTCGATCGCCTTCGCGGGCGACGGCCAGCATCAGGATGCGGGCGGGAAGGCCGTCCACGTCGCTCCGAACACCACCTCGGTGATCTCGTCGAAGTCGATCTCGAAGAACGGCGGGCGCGCCGGCTATCGCGGGCTGCTCGAGGTGGCGAAGGGCGCGAAGCGGGCGAAGTCGAAGGTCGTCTGCGACGCGCTGATCCTGGACGAGGACTCTCGCTCCGACACCTACCCGTACATCAGGATCGACGAGGACGAGGTCGACATCGGGCACGAGGCGACGGTGTCGAAGATCGGCGAGGAGCAGCTCTTCTACCTGATGTCGCGCGGGCTCTCGGAGGCGGAGGCCTCGGCGATGGTGGTGAGCGGCTTCGTCGAGCCGATCACGAAGGAGCTGCCGCTGGAGTACGCGGTCGAGATGAACCGCCTGATCCAGCTCCAGATGGAAGGCTCCGTCGGCTAATCCGTCCGAGGTGACAGCCGGCCAGGTAACGCTCGCCTTCTGGAATCCGGAGAGCGACGGGCTCGAGCGCTCGCCCAATCAGGGCGGGATCGCGCTCCGCGTGGCAGACATGGCCGCCGCGCACGCCGCTCTCGAGGCGAAAGGAGTCGAGTTCGAGGGCGAGGTGGATTCCGGCGTCTGCAAGATGGCGTTCTGCAAGGACCCGGACGGCAACTACATGATCCTGCACCGGAGGTACGCGCCGTATGAGTAGGACCGAGGCGCTCGAGGCGTATCGCACGCTGCCGGTGCCCGACACGACGGAGGAGCACTGGCGCTTCACCGACCTGCGCGGGTTCGACCCTGACGCTTTCGGCCGTGACGGGGGACAGTCCCCGGACGGGGCTCCGGAGTCCATGGTCGAGCTGGACGTGGCGGCAATCGCGACCGTCACGGAGACGGGGATCGAGATCTCGCGCGCGCCGGCGGAGATCCGGTTCGAGCCGCTCGACGAGGCGCACGAGCGGCTGGGCTCGCTCGTCTCCTGGCAGGACGACAAGTTCGCGGCGCACAACGCCGCCGCGTGGCAGCACGGCCTGCTCGTGCACGTCCCGGGCGGTCTCGAGCTGGAGCGGCCGCTGTACGTGCGGGTGGCGAACGCCGTGGAGGGCGGATCGCTCTTCTGGCGCCTGCTCGTGGTCGCGGAGGAAGGAGCCCGCTTCTCGCTGATCGAGGAGTACGTCTCGGCCTCGCCGTCGCTCTCGGGCTACTCGAACGCGGTCGTCGAGCTGTTCGTCGAGCAGAACGCGAAGCTGGAGTACGTCTCGCTCCAGAACCTCTCGCGCGAGACGTGGCACTTCGCCTCACACCATGCGCGGGTCGAGCGCGACGCCGAGCTCGACTGGGTCAGCGGCGGCTTCGGCTCGAAGAAGGGAAAGACGCGGATCCAGAACGACCTGGCCGGCCCGGGCGCGACCTCGCGCGTCACGGGGGCGTACTTCGCCGACGGCGAGCAGCACCTCGACTACGACACGTTCCAGGAGCACATCGCGCCGGACACGGAGTCGGACTTCGCGTTCAAGGGCGCGCTCCGCGACACGGCGACGGCGGTCTGGCGCGGGATGATCCGCGTCGAGGAGGACGCGCAGAAGACGAACGCATACCAGGAGTGCCGCAACCTGATGCTCTCGCCGACGACGCACGCGGTGCCGATCCCCGGGCTCGAGATCCTCGCCAACGACGTTCGCTGCACCCACGGCGCGACCGTCGGCCGCGTCGACCGCGAGCAGCTCTTCTACCTGATGGCCCGCGGCCTGCCGCGCGCCGAGGCCGAGCGCCTGATCGTTCGCGGCTTCTTCCAGGACGTGCTCGACCGAATCGAGCTGGAACCGGTCCGCGAGGCGGTTACGAGCACCCTCGAGGCGCGCATCCCGCAGGCCGAACCCTCCAAGTAACAGACTGTTACTAGCTCACGGCTTCGGCGGCCGCGAGCGCCGGGGTCTTTGAATGGCCCCGCGGCCGCGGTAGAAAGGGCAGATGTCGAAGCCCCGGCACGCGCGTCAACGGCAGTCGCGGCACCGGCGGGACTGGGAGGAGCTCGCCGCGGTCGATCCGCTCTGGGCCGTGCTGAGCGTGCCGGGACGCAAAGGCGGTCGCTGGGGGACGAAGGAGTTTCTTGCGACCGGCGAGCCCGAGGTCCGGGCGCTGATGGAGGCGACCGCAGAGCTCGGCCGGCCGCAGCAGCGCCGGCGGGTGCTCGACTTCGGCTGCGGTGTCGGACGCCTCGCGCGGCCGTTCGCGGCCCGCTTCGACGAGTACGTCGGCGCCGACGTGGCAGAAGGAATGATCGAGCGCGCACGCGATCTGCACGCAGGCCTCTCGAACTGCGCCTTCGTGACGATCGCCGAGCCGAGCATGCGGCTCTTCGCCGACGGGTCGTTCGACCTCGTCTACTCGAATCTCGTCCTCCAGCACCAGCCCTCGCGGGCGGCGGTCGAGCAGTACCTCGCAGAGTTCATGCGCGTAGTTCGCGCCGGCGGGCTCGTCGTCTTCCAGCTTCCGGCGAAGCTCACGCTTCGGCGCCGGCTCCAGCTCAGGCGCCGGGTGTACGCGCTGCTCCGGGCAGCCGGCGTCCGGCCCGGCTTCCTCCAGCGGCGCCTCGGCCTCCACCCGATCCGGCTGGTGGCGATCGACGAGGCCAAGACGCGGGTCCTGCTGGAGCGCCTCGGCGGGGAGCTCGCCCGGGTCACCGCAGATGAGGCGGGCGGGATCTCGAGCCGCCGCTACTACGTGACCGCGGCGCCTCGGAGGCAGTCGGTCAGGTAAGGCCGCGGGGTCACCGCCGCGCAGGCGGCGCGGCGCTGCTCGCCGTAGCGGTGGAGCGCGCCGAGGATCGTCCCTACCCCCTCGAAGCAATAGCCCCGGTAGCGGGCCGGCCCCAGGTTGCAGAGCCGGGCGGCTTGTGGTCCGCCGGCGTAGTTGTTGCCGTAGTCGCGGGCGGCGCCGTACATGCACTCGCCGGCGTCCTTCGCGGCCAGAAGGCAGAGCCGGATCGTGCGCCGGGGCTGGTACTGCGTGAAGCCGGAGGCGTCGCGCCCGTAGGACTGGAAGCAGGTCGCCACCCAGCCCTTCTCGCTCCGTCTACAGGTCGCTGCGGTCTTCTGCCAGTCGAACCCGTTCAGGGTCAGGATCCTCGACGTCACCATCAGGTAGCAGTAGACCTTGTCCCGCTCGGCCACGGCGTTGCAGGGATAGATCGGGTCGTTCTTCCTCAGGTAGCGCGAGGTGCCCATGCCCGGCATCAGGTTCTGCATGAAGACGCCGCCGGTGCAGGAGACCCGGTCGAACTCGGTCCGGAGCCGGTGGCACACCCTGAGCGAGTAGGGCAGGTCGTCGCCGCTGTAGATCATCAGACCGTGTCCGAGGCCGTGCACGCACTGGTAGAGCAGAAACGCCTCCTTGGTCACCGCTTCGCCGGTGCAGAGTCCCTGCGCGATGCGCGTCACCCGCGCCCGCGGGACGCCGGCGAAGGCGCGCTCGATCACGCCGTGGTAGTAGCCGGAGTTGCACGTCATCGCGCCGTGAGCGAGCGCGACCGCCGCGTTGTTCTCGTAGTGGGCGAGCCCGGCGTGCCCGATCTCGTGTGCGATCTGGTGACAGTCCGCCTGGACGCCCTGGATCGTGCGGCTGTCGCGGTCGAGCTGCGCAAGCGCGGCCTGCGGTCCCTTCGTGTAGGCGAGGTTGCCGAAGGCCTGCCGGAAGCAGCCGGGCGTGTTGTGCTGCTCGCAGCCCTCGATCGTCGTCTTGTCCGGCTTGAACGCTGCCACCTTGCCCGAGTCGCGCGAAGCGCTCGCGACGAAATCGGCGACGAGCGAGATCTGCCGAGCACTGAGCTTGCTCCGGAACGACGGCATCCCGTTCCCGCCCACCCGCACCTGGTGTGCGACCGTCGAGGCGTCCGGCTTCAGCTCGTCGAGGTTCGGCCCGACCTGCCCCTTGGCAGCCGCCGCCGAGAGCGTGTGGCAGCCGCCGCACCCGGAGCTGGCGAAGACCTTCGCGCCGGGCGCGTCGGCATGGCTGCTCGAGCCCCCGCAAGCGCTCGCCGACAGCGAGATCACGAGCAGGAGCGCGGGCGTGAGGAAACGGAGCTGCATTGGCCCGGTGGCTGGGTACGATAGCCCTGTGGTCGTGACGGCACACCCAAAGCTCGACGCGCAGAAGCTGCGCGCGGACTTCCCGATCTTCGAGCAGGAGATCCACGGCAAGCCGCTCGCCTACCTGGACTCGGCGGTCAGCGCGCAGAAGCCGCGCCAGGTACTCGACACGTTGCGGACCTTCTACGAGACGTCCTACGGGAACGTCCACCGCGGCGTCTATCTGCTGTCGGAGCGGGCGACCTCCGCCTACGAGGGCGCACGGTCGAAGCTGGCGGCGTTCGTGAACGCGCCCTCGCCGCGCGAGCTGATCTTCGTGCGCGGCGCGACGGAGGGGCTCAACCTCGTCGCCTACTCCTGGGGCCTGAACAACCTCGGTCCGGGCGACCTGGTCGTCGTGACCGAGCTCGAGCACCATTCGAACTTCGTCCCCTGGCAGTACGTGGCCAAGCGGACGGGCGCCGGCTTCCGCATGATCCGGCTGACCGACGAGGGAGAGCTCGCGCTCGACGGGCTCGACGACCTCGCGCGCGAGGGCAACGTCAAGGTCGTCGGCGCGAACCTCGTCTCCAACGCCCTCGGCACGGTCAACCCGGTGGAGCGGCTGGCGGCCTGGGCGCGAGAGCACGGCGCGATCAGCGTCGTCGATGCCGCCCAGGGGGCTCCGCACCGGCGGATCGACGTCCAGGCGCTGGGCTGCGACTTCCTCGCCTTCTCCTCGCACAAGATGTGCGGTCCCACCAGCGTCGGCGCGCTCTGGGGCCGGGCCGAGCTGCTGGAGGCGATGGAGCCGTTCAACCTCGGCGGCCACATGATCCGGTCGGTCCGGTTCGAGGAGACGACGTGGGGCGACCTGCCGTACAAGTTCGAGGCGGGAACGCAGCCGATCGCCGAGGCGGTCGGCTTCGGAGCGGCCGCGGATTACCTGAACCACGTCGGGCTCGAGGCGATCGAGGAGCACGAGCACGAGCTCGCGGCCTACGCGCTCGAGCGGCTCGCGGCGGTTCCGGGCGTGATCACCTACGGTCCGCCTCCGGAGCGGCGCGCGGGGATCGTCTCCTTCAACCTCGAGGGCATCCACCCGCACGACGTCGCGCAAGTGCTCGATTCGGAGGGAGTGGCGATCCGCGCCGGCCACCACTGTTGCCAGCCTCTGATGGCGCGCCTCGGCGTGGCAGCGACCAACCGCGCCAGCTTCTACCTGTACACGGTCCCGGACGAGATCGACCGGCTCGTGGACGGCCTGCACAAGGCGCGCAGGATCCTGGGCTAGCGATGGTCGACGATCTCTACCGCGAAGTCATCCTCGACCACTACAAGAACCCGCGCGGCCACGGCGTGATCGAGGGCGCCGACGCCGAGGCGGAGGGGATAAACCCGCTCTGCGGCGACGAGGTCTCGATCTACGTGCAGTTCGCGGAGGACGGCGACACGATCGGCGAGGTCAAGTTCTCCGGCCGCGGGTGCGCTATCAGCCAGGCCTCGACCTCGATGCTGATGGAGATGGTGAAGGGCCGGAGGGCGACGGAGATCGCGAAGCTGCCGAAGGAGGAGCTGCTCGAGGAGGTCGGCATCCCGCTGACGCCGATCCGGCTCAAGTGCGCGCTGCTCGGCCTCGGCGTGCTCAAGGTCGCGCTGCACCGAGCGAAGGGGACGCCGCTGCCCGAGGAGTGGGCGGGTCTCGACGAGCTCGAGCTGAAGTAGCCCGCGCCGTTGGCGGAGATCGACGTCTGCTCGGTGGAAGACCTGCCGCCCGGGACCGTGAAGATCGTCCATGCGGGCGAGATCTCGATCGGCGTCTACAACCTCGGCGGCAGGTACTGCGCGCTCGAGGATCGCTGCTCGCACGACGATGGGCCGCTCTGCGAGGGCGAGTTCGACGCCGATGAGGGGTACGCGATCTGCCCGCGCCACGGCGCTCACATCGAGATCTGCACCGGGCGTCCCCTGACGCTGCCGGCGGTCCTGCCGGTGGAGACGTTTCCGGTGCGAATCGAGGACGGCTGGGTCAAGGTCGAGCTGACGTGAGCCCGGCCGGCGAGCGCTGCTGGGGAAGCTCCGACCCGGCGTACGCCGCGTACCACGACGAGGAATGGGGCCGGCCGGTGCTCGACGAGCGCGGGATCTACGAGCGGCTGTGCCTCGAAGGGTTTCAGTCGGGGCTCTCGTGGCTGACGATCCTGCGCAAGCGCGAGGCGTTCCGGGCCGCCTTCGCCGGTTTCGATCCGGAGAAAGTGGCCTCGTTCGGGAAGCGGGAGGTTGGACGGCTGCTCGGCGACGCCGGGATCGTTCGGCATCGGGGCAAGATCGAGGCGGCGATCGCGAACGCTCGCGGCACGCTGGCGCTGCGGGAGACGGGGACGCCGCTCGAGGAGCTGTTCTGGTCGCACAGGCCCGATCCGAGGCCGGCGCCGCGGTCGTTCGCCGAGCTCGCGGCACAAACGCCGGAGTCGGTCGGCCTGGCGAAGGCGCTGCGGCAGGCCGGCTTCCGCTTCGTCGGGCCGACGACCGTGTACGCGGCGATGCAGGCGTGTGGGCTGGTAAACGACCACCTTGCAGGCTGTCCCGCCCGCGGGCCGACCAAACGGGCGCTGGCGGCGGCGAAGCTTCCGGCCTGACTCGGTGAGTGGCTCGTGCGCCCGCGGACACGGGACTGTGCTTGGCACAGAATTGCCACGATCCCGTGACAGACACGTGCGGATTTCCTCGGTAGGCTCGACGCCATGGCAGGGGGCGGGTCGGGACCCGAAGGCACACGCGCGTGAACATGAATCGGGACCAGTAGGGTCCTGCGGTGCTCGACGACCGGGTTCGCGCAGTCCTCGCGCGCCTCGAGGAGGAAGACGCCCGCGAACGCGAGCAGCACGTCCCCCGAGAGCGGCGCGCCCGCCAGGTCGCCCGCACCACGGGGCAGTTCCTCTTCGCCCTCGTCGCGCCGCAGGCCGACTGCGAGGTGCTCGAGATCGGCGCCTCGCGCGGCTACTCGACGATCTGGCTCGCGGCAGGCGTCCGCCACCTCGGCGGCCGAGTTCTCTCCCTCGAGCACGACCCGGCAAAGCTCGAGGCCTGGCGCCGCAACATCGCGGATGCCGGGCTCGACCAATGGGCCGACCTCGTACCCGGCGACGCCTTCGAGACCCTTTCCGCGATCGACGACGTCTTCGACATCGTCTTCCTCGACGCCGAGAAGGAGCAGTACGAGGAGGTGTTCCAGATCGCTCGCGGGAAGCTGGAGCCCGGGGCGGTCGTCGTCGCCGACAACGTCCTCTCGCACGAGGACACGCTTGGCGCCTACTCGCGCGCCCGGCAGGCCGACTCGACCCTCGAGAGCGTCACGGTGCCGCTCGACCGCGGCCTGGAGCTCTCGGTGATCCTCCGCAACGGCTGAGGCGCCGCTTGTCGGCGCCGCCCTCAGGACGCCTGGCTGAGGCATCGCTTGCGATGCCGAGTGGAGGCCATGACGGCTTTGCCGGCGTGGCCGTCTCTATCCCATGCGTCCGTCTGCGCCGCTGACCAGGGCGCGTGCACGTTGGGTCGAGGCTGTAGAGTGCGAGCTACCGCGGAAAGGAGGTGGTCCGAGAGTGAAATCTTCAAGTACGGGCAGTGGAGGTACCAGCGGGTAGAGGCGTGTCCCCGGAACCTACGGGGAATCGCCTAGCCAGCGTAGGGGGCTCGCGACTTCGCGCCGCCGGCGGCAACGCCGGCCGGAAGCGCCTCGACCAATCAAACGCTGGTAACCGGATGAGGGGCCGCCGCCTGGCGGCCCCTTCTCTCCTTCTCACTGAGGCGACGCTTGCCGGCCCCGCCTCAGGACGCGCGAGCTGTGCCCGTGCGACCGTCTGAAACGACCAGTCGAACCCGCTCAGCTATCACGACACGTCTCCCAGGGCGCGCTCGACCTGAAGGTCGGGCAGCCAGCGCAACCAGCTTGGCAGGTACCAGTTGCGGCTCCCGAGCAGCCGCATCGCCGCCGGCAGGATCACCGAGCGGATCACGGTGGCGTCGATGAGCAAGGCGACCGCCACGCCGAAGCCCATCTGCTGAAACATCACGAGGTCGCCCATCGCGAAGCCGAGGAACACGGCGACGATGATCAGGGCCGCGCCGGTGATGATCCGCGCGGTCGAACCGACGCTCCACGCGACCGAAGCGGTGGTGTCGCCCGTCAGGTCGAACCGTTCCTTGATCCGGCTGAGCAGGAAGACCTGGTAGTCCATCGAGAGCCCGAACAGAACCGAGAAGAGGAAGAGCGGCACCCAGGCCTCGATCACGTCCACCTGCTGGAAGCCGAGCAGCCCGGTCCCGACGCCCTTCTGGAAGACGAGCTCGAGCAGGCCGTAGGCCACGCCGACCGAGAGCAGGTTGAGCACGATCGCGGTGGCGGCCACGATGAGCGAGCGGAAGGCGATCGTCAAGAGGAGGAACGTGGAGCCGAGGACGAACAGAAACACGTAGGGAGCCGGATTGCTCACCGAGTCGAAGTAGTCGATCTGCTCCGCGGTCCTGCCCCCGACCAGCACGCGCGCGTCTGTCCCGGCAAAGACGCCCGGGATCACCTCGGAGCGCAGATCCCGGACGGCGGCGACCGCGCGAGTGCCTGCGTCGTCGCCGCGGATCGGGACGTCGAGGGCCGCGACCTTCCCTCCCGGTGCGTAGCGGACCTCGCCGCGCCCGAAGCGAGGATCTGCGGCGAGCCGGTCGCGCAGCCGCTCGAAGGCGCTCCGGACGCTCGGCTCGGAGGCATGGTCGGCGGCGACGATCCGTACCGGGTCGGTGCCCGCAGTCGGGAAGCTCCGGGAGAGCGCGAGGTAGCCGTGCTTCGAGATGAACCTGTCGGGTAGCGTACTGATCCCGTTCGCGCCGATCGTGAGCGAGAGAACCGGGACGGCAGCCGCGACGAGCAGGCCACAGGCGATCGCGAGGCTCAACGGCGGTCGCCGCAGCACCCGGCGGACGACCGCGCTCCAGAAGCGGCCCTCGGGGTCCGCGCGCTGCACGGCCGCGCGTCCGAAGAACGGGATCCGCAGGGCGTTCACCCGGTCGCCGAGCAACCCGAGCAGCGCGGGCAGGAGCGTGAGCGCCGCCGCCACGGAGACCGCCCCAACGAGGATCGCGCCCGCAGCGAGGCTGCGCATGATCGTGTTCGGGACGATCAGCATCCCGAGCATCGCGATCACGAACGCGCTGCCGCTGAAGAGCACCGCCCGGCTCGCCGTGGCACCCGCCGCAACGATCGCCTCCGATCGCCAGGAGCACGGGCACGAGACCGGCGACGAGCGAGCCGAAGACGAGCACCAGGATGATCAGCGCAGCCGGCAGGCCGACCTGGAGCTCGCCGCTCTTCAGATCGTGCTGCGAGAGCTCGTCGAAATCGTTGTCGCGCACGTTGTCGCCGGTGATCGCGACCTCGAAGCCGGAGCGGCCGTTCTCCCGCTCGACGACGTCGTTCACCGGCGCGATGTCACCGGTGTCGTCGACGAGAATCGGGATGATCGTCGCGTGCCGGTCCGCCGATACGAGCGAAGGGTCATGCGTCTTGTAGAAGACGAGCGCGTTGTGGATCTTCCCGGTCGCCTGCCCCTCCCGCGCGAGGCGGAGGATGAAGGCGCGGAACTGCGGCTGGTCGACGGTGTAGCGCTCGGAGCGGACCAGCACGATGTCGGTCGCCGCCCGGCTCGGATCGGGCGGGAAGGCGGTTGCCTCGGTACGCTCGGCCTGCCTGAATTCGGGGTTCCCGGCCGCGCCGCCCTCGGTCGTCAGCCGGCCGGGCAGCAGGAGCGCGATGCAGGCGAACGCCAGCATGAGGGCGGCGATCCAGGCGCCGACGGTCCGCCAGGGATGGCGGCTCGATGCCCGCGCCAGCCGCTCGGTGATCCCCATCGCGTGGCTAGGCCGCTCGACGGAGTTGCTCGTCCAACGGCATCAACGGGATTCCGAACGTCCGCACCGCGTCGTCGTTCGAGACCGTGTTGTCGACGTGCTCGAGCATCGTCAGCAGGTCGCGGGTGAGCGGGATGTTCCCGGGCAGGCGCTCGGTCAGCAGCGCGTTGACGCGCATCAGCCCGACCGGCACGTGGACGCTCGGCCGCCGCTGGCCGAGACCTCGCTTTAGGCGGGCCCAGAACTCGTTCCAGGTGACGGCGTCGGGGCCGCCGAGCTCGAACGTCCTGCCGGCCGCCTCCGGCTTGTCCACGCCCGCGGCGAAGTAGGCGGCGACGTCGTCCACCCAGATCGGCTGGATCCGCCGCTCTCCGGAGCCGATGATCGGGGTGACCGGGGCGAGCTTCGCCAGCTTCCGGAACGTGGGCAGGATCCCGCCGTCGCGGCTGAAGACAAAGCTCGGGCGGAAGATCACGTGCTCGAGTCCCGACGCCTCGACCGTCCGCTCCATCTCCCACTTCGCGTGGTAGTAGGGCACGAGATCCTTCGTCTCCTCGCTTGTCCCGAGCGCGCTCATCAGGACGAACCGGCGCACCCCGGCGCCCTTCGCGGCCGCGACCAGGTCGCGCGTCGCCGCCTCCATCACACGCCGAAACTGCTCCTCGCTGCCCTGGCGAATCGCAACCAGGTGGACGACGATTTCGCAGCCGGCGGTGGCGCGCGTCAGGCTCGCCGCATCCGTCATGTCGCCCTGGACGAGCTCGGCGCCCCAGGCGGCGAGGGTCGCGGGCGAGCGGCCGGACGGGTTGCGGACGAGAGCGCGGACCGGAAGGTCGCGCCCGCGCAGCGCGTGGACGATCTTCGGCCCCACGAAGCCCGTGCCCCCGGTGACGAGAATCACGGCTCGATTCTACGACCGGAGCGCAGTAGGGTCGCGCCGAGGTCAGGCGGAGAATGGGCAGGCCCTCGTCGTCGCGGCCGATGGGCAGCGCTCGGCGGCTTCGACGCTAATCCGGTCGGAAGTTTTGCCAGTAGCGGCTCGGCGTCGGGCCCTGCTGTCCCTGGTACTTCGAGCCGAGCGTGTCGGCGCCGTAGGGCCGCTCCGCGGGCTCGCTCAGCTGCACGAACGAGAGCTGCCCGATCTTCATCCCGAAGTAGATCGTGATCGGCAGGTTGGCGACGTTGGAGAGCTCGAGCGTCACGTGGCCGTCCCAGCCGGGGTCGATGAAGCCCGCAGTCGAGTGGATCAGCAGCCCGAGCCGGCCGAGCGAGCTCTTCCCCTCGAGCCGCGCGACGAGATCGTCCGGGAGGGTCACCCGCTCGAGTGTCGAGCCGAGCACGAACTCGCCCGGGTGGAGGATGAACGGCCGCCCGTCGTCGATCTCGACCAGCTCTGTCAGCTCCTCCTGCGGCTCTTTGACGTCGATGAAGGGATAGCGCGCGTTGTGGAAGACGCGGAAGAAGCGGTCGACGCGGACGTCCACGCTCGAGGGCTGGAGCAGCGCTCCGTCGTAGGGGTCGATGCCGATCCGCCCTTCCTCGAGCAGCCGCCGGATGGTGCGATCGGACAGGACCACGAAAGTAGATTCTAGAGTTGCATCGTCCTTATGCACGTATGCAGGCCGCCGCCCGCTGCGCTAAGGTCAGCTCGTGGCGGTGACGCGGGCGATCGAGCTTCGGACGGACATCCCCGGGCCCAAGTCGAAGGCGATCCTCGCGCGCAAGAAGCGCGTCGTCGCCGAGCCCCTGTCGGTCTTCCTTCCGGTCGTGATCGAAGAGGCGCGCGGCGGGACCCTGACCGACGTGGACGGGAACACGTTCATCGACTTCACCGGCGGCGTCGGTTGCCTCAACGTCGGGCACTCGCATCCGCAGGTGGTCGCGGCCGCGCAGGAGCAGCTGGCGCGCTTCTCGCACACGGACTTCACGATCGTCCCCTACGAGGTCTACGTCACGCTGGCCGAGCGCCTCTGCGAGCTCGTGCCCGTGCGCAAGCCCGCGAAGGCCGCGTTCTTCAATGCCGGCACCGAGGCGATCGAGAACGCGATCAAGTTCGCCCGCGCGTACACGAAGCGGCCGGCCGTGATCGCCTTCGAGGGTGGCTTCCACGGGCGCACGCTGCTTGCGCTCAGCCTCACCTCGAAGACCCACCCGTACAAGGCGGGGCTCGGGCCGTTCGCGCCGGAGGTCTACCGCGTCCCGTTCCCGAACGAGTACCGCGGGCCCAGTGCGGCCGAGGCGATCGACGTGCTCGAGCGCGCCCTCGTAACCCAGGTAGCGGCCGAGTCGGTGGCCGCGATCGTGATCGAGCCGGTGCAGGGCGAGGGCGGCTTCGTGGTCGCGCCGCCGGAGTTCCTCGAGGGCGTGCGGCGGATCTGCGACGACAACGGGATCGTGCTCGTCGTCGACGAGGTGCAGACCGGCTTCGGCCGCACCGGCCGGATGTGGGGGATCGAGCATTCCGGCGTCGAGCCCGACCTCGTCACCCTTGCCAAGTCGATCGCGGCGGGGCTGCCCCTCTCGGGCGTTGTGGGGAGCGCGGAGATCATGGACGCGCCGGAAGACTCGGCGATCGGCGGCACCTACGTCGGCAACCCCGTTGCCCAGGCAGCCGCGCTCGCCGTCCTCGACGTGTTCGAGGAGGAGGGCCTGAGCGAGCGCGCCGCCGCGATCGGCGAGACGATTCGCACTCGGATGCAAGCCTGGCAAGAGCGCTGGGACGCGATCGGCGACGTCCGCGGTCTCGGTGCGATGCTCGCGATCGAGCTCGTCCACGACCGCGCGACGAAGGACCCGGCGCCCGAGCTTGCGAGTGCGGTCGTGGAGGCGGCCGCCGCGCGCGGGTTGCTCCTGCTCAAGTCCGGCATCTACTCGAACTGCATCCGCGTCCTCACTCCGCTCGTGTTCTCCGACGCCGAGCTCGACGAGGCACTGGGAGCCTGGGAGCAGGCGCTGGACGCTTCTATGGCGTAGCGATCCGGGAGGCGGGCACAATCCAAGCCGTGGCCGGCGAGCTGATCGCGGGGCGCTACGAGCTCGAGGAGCTCGTGGGCTCGGGCGGCATGTCGAGCGTCTACCGCGCACACGACAAGCTGCTCGAGCGGAACGTCGCGCTGAAGGTGTTGCACGAGCAGTTCACGGGCGAGGACGACCACGTCGAGCGTTTCCGCCGCGAGGCGCGCGCGGTCGCGCAGCTCTCGCACCCCAATATCGTCACCGTGATCGACCGCGGCGAGCAGGACGCGCGCCAGTTCATCGTCTTCGAGTACGTGCCGGGGGAGAACCTGAAGGCGCTCGTCGAGCGCGAGGGGCCGCTGCCGGAGCGCGGCGCGATCCAGCTCGCCCTCCAGGTCGCACGCGGGCTCGCCTTCGCGCACCGGGAGGGGATCGTCCACCGCGACGTGAAGCCGCAGAACGTGCTCCTGAACGAGGAAGGGCGGGCCAAGGTGACCGACTTCGGGATCGCGCGCTCGCTCGACGTCGCCGGCGGGCTGACCCAAACCGGGACGGTGATGGGCACGAGCGACTACATCGCGCCGGAGCAGGCGCGCGGGGCGCACGTTGACGAGTTGAGCGACGTCTACTCCCTCGGGGCGGTGCTCTACGAGCTGCTCGCCGGCGAGGTGCCCTTCCCAGGGGACAACTTCGTCGCGGTTGCGATGCGCCACATCAACGAGTCGCCGCCGAGCGTGCGCGAGCGGCGGCCGGACGTCTCGCCCCGGCTCGACGCGGCGATCCGGCGCGCGATGGCGAAGGAGCCGGGCGACCGCTTCCGCTCGATGGACGAGTTCGCCGCCGAGCTCCAGAGCTGCCTCGCAGACCTGGATGGATCCGGCGCCTCTTCGAGCGAGCAGACGATCGTCGTCTCGCCGCCGTCGCGGCGGGAACGGCGCCGGCAGCGCCGCTCGCAGTTAGAGCGTCCGAGCGTCTGGCCGCTGATCGTGCTGCTCGCGGGGCTGGCGCTGCTGGCCGGGATCTTCGCCGCCGTGTTCGCGTTCACCGGCTCGTCGCCGAAGCTGCCGGGCCTGGGCGGCTCGAAGAGCGGCTCGCATTCGGTCTCCGTCGCCCTGACGGGCGTCACCTCCTACGATCCGGAGGGCGACAACCTCGAGGAGCACAACGAGGCCGTGCCGCTCGCGACGGACGGGCAAAGCGACACCTACTGGACGACCGAGCGCTACAACGATGGCCTACAGAAGAGCGGCGTCGGTCTCGTCCTCGACGCAGGAGCTTCGAAGAAGCTCTCGAGCCTGACAGTGAAGAGCGACACCCCGAGCTTCGTCGCCGTCATCGAGGCGGGCAGCTCGCCGAGCGGGCCCTTCAAGCCGGTCTCGAGCTCGGGCACGGTCGGCACAACGACGAAGTTCTCGCTCGACGGCGACGCGGCGCGCTACTACCTCGTCTGGATCACCGACCTCGGCGACAACGACGTGGTACACGTGAACGAGGTGACCGCCCGCAGCGGCTGAGGGACAATCAGCTCATGCCTGTCTGTGCTCGGTGCGGAGTCGAGTTGCCTATCGCCGCGCGTTTCTGCCCGGCCTGCGCAACTCCTGTTGAGGGCCAGGGCGGAGGGGATGAGCGCAAGCTCGCGACCGTGCTCTTCGCCGACCTGGTCGGCTCTACCGAGCTCGCCGGCTCGCAGGAGCCCCAGCGGACGCGGGCGCTGCTCAACCGCTTCTACGAAGCACTGGCGGAAGAGGTCGAGCGCGTGGGCGGGACGGTCGAGAAGTTCGCAGGCGACGCGGTGATGGCGGCTTTCGGCTCGCCGGCGGCGCTCGAGGACCACGCGGAGCGGGCTCTGCACGCGGCCCTGGCGATGCGGCATCGCGTGCGCGAGGTCGACGACCTGCTCGAGCTCAGGATCGGCGTCAACACCGGCGACGTCGTTGTCGGACGTCCGCGCGAGGGGAGCTCCTTCGTCACCGGCGACCCGGTCAACGTGGCGGCGCGACTCGAGCAGGGCGCAGAGCCCGGCGAGATCCTCGTCGGCGAGCGCACGGTCGCCGCCGCCCGGGGAGCCTTCGAGTTCGACGACGAGACCACGATCGAGGCGAAGGGGAAGCCGGATGGCGTCCGCTGCCGCCGCCTCGTGTGCGCCCTCTCGCTGATGCGGCCGCGTGGCGTCGGCGGGCTCCGGCGCGCATTCGTCCGGTGCGACGCTGAGCTCGAGCGCCTGGTGGCCGCCTATCGCGCGGCAGTGGCCGAGCGCGAGCCACGGCTGGTGCCGATCCTCGGCGACGCCGGTGTTGGCAAGAGCCGGCTCGTCCGGAAGCTCTGGGAGCGACTTTCCGAGGAATCCCCGGGGCGGCTGCGCCGGACCGGCCGCTGCCTCCCCTACGGACAGGTGATCACCTACTGGCCGCTCGCCGAGGTGCTGAAGGAGCACTTCGGGATCCTCGAGAGCGATCCCGCCGAGAGCGTCTTGGAGCGGCTGGCGGAGCGGCGCTTCCTCGGGCTCGCGCTCGGCCTCGACGTCGCGGAGGGACTCCACCCGCTCCTAGTTCGAGAACGCTTCCAGGATGCCTGGACGGACTTCCTCACGGCCGTGACGGGGGAGCGTCCGCTCGTCCTTCTCGTCGAGGACGTCCACTGGGCGGACGAGCAGCTGCTCGAGCTGCTGAGCGTCTAGTCGAGGACGTGTGCGGCCCGCTGCTGCTGCTGGCGACGGCCCGCCCGGAAATCCTCGACAGCCGTCCCGGCTGAAGCTCCCGGGGAGGGGCCGAGATCGTCCGCCTCGAGGCGCTCTCGGCGGAGGACTCGGTGCGGATGATCGACGAGCTGCTGGTGGGAGATCTCCCCGCGGCGCTGCGCGATGTCGTCGCCTAGCGGGCTGAGGGCAACCCGTTCGTCGAGGAGCTGCTCGCGACGCTGATCGACCGCGACCTGCTCCGGCGCGACGACGGCGGCTGGACGCTCGCGGAGCTCCCGCCGGACTTCACGGTCCCGGATTCGGTCCAGGCCGTGCTCGCCGCCCGGATCGACCTGCTCGAGCAGCCTGAGAAGGAGGCACTCCAGGCGGCGTCGGCGATCGGCCGGGTCTTCTGGTCCGGGCCGGTGTACCAGCTCGTCCAGGGCGAGCCCGACCTCCGCGTCCTCGAGGAGCGCGACTTCGTACGCCGCCGGCCCGGCTCGTCCATGGCCGGCGAACGCGAATACGCGATCAAGCACGCGCTCACACGGGAGGTCGCGTACGAGAGCCTGCCCAAGGCCCGCCGCGCGCGTCTCCACGCAGCCTTCGCGCGCTGGCTCGAGCACGCGCTCGGGGACGAGGCTGCGCCGCTCCTTGCGCACCACTACGGCGAGGCGGTCCGCCCGGAGGACGCGGACCTCGCCTGGAGTGGTTACGAGGACGAGGCGGCAGACCTGCGCCACCGGGCGGTTGCATGGCTCACGCGCGCCGCTGAGCTGGCGACGAGCCGGTACGAGCTCGAGGACGCGATCGGCCTTCTCCGCCGCGCGCTCGAGCTCGAGCAGGACCTGGCTCGGTCCTCGAACCTCTGGCACGCGCTCGGTCGTGCGTACGCGCTCAATTTCGAGGGCGAGCCGTTCTGGGACGCGATCGCGAAGGCGATCGCCCTCACCGACGACAACGGCAGCAGGCGGATATGTATGCAGACCTCGGCCTCCGGACGGCGGCCCGGGCCGGAATGTGGTCTCGCCTGCCCGAGCGAGAGCTCGTCGACGGCTGGATCGACGGTGCGCTCGAGCTCGCCGAGCCGGAGAGCCTTACGCGCGCCAAGGCGCTCGCCGCGCGGTCGACGTGGAACCGCGGTCGGGGAGTTGGTCGAGACCGCGCTGCGGAGATCGAGGCGACTGCCCTCGCCGAGCGCCTCGGCGACGCCGATCTCCGCGCCACCGCGCGAGGCACCGATGGCGCTCAAGCCGAGGACGGTGCTCGAGCCGTTCGGCCTACCTGCGCTCGGGCAGGTGCGGGGAGACGACGAGCTCATTCGGCAGGCCCTCGCGCGCTTCGAGGCGATGGGCCTCGACTGGCACGCCGCGGAGACGAGGAAGCTAGTAGCGCAGCCGTGAGCGGCGCTCGTGGCGTTCCAGCGCGAGCTGGACGAGGCGGTCGACGAGCTCTGCGTACGGGATCCCCGAGGCCTCGAACAGCTTCGCGTAGACGCTTGTCGCCGTGAACCCGGGGATCGTGTTCAGCTCGTTCAGGAGCACTTCTCCGTCCTCGCGGACGAAGAAGTCGACTCTCGCCATGCCCTCGCACTCGCCGGCCACGAACGAGCGGACCGCCAGCTCCTGGACGCGCTCGATCGTCTCGGGGGGAAGGCGCGGCGGCACGATCAGGTCCATCCCGCCCTCGTCGTACTTCGCCGAGTAGTCGTACCAGTCGGCGCCGCCGAAGCCGTGCGAGACGATCTCGCCCGGAAGGGAGGCGATCGGCTCGTCGTTCCCGAGCACGCCGCACTCGACCTCGACCCCGGCGACGAACTCCTCGACGAGCACCTTCTCATCGTGCCGGAAAGCGAGCTCGACCGCCGGCGCGAGCTCGTCCTCCGAGGCGACCTTCGAGATCCCGACCGAGGAGCCGAGCCGGGCCGGCTTGACGAAGACCGGGTAGCCGAACGGGTTCTCGGGCGCCTGGCCCCGGCGGAGCGTGATGTTTCGCGTGACCGGAACGCCGCGATCGCGCATCACCGCCTTGAAGACGTCTTTGTCCATCGCCAGCGCGGAGCCGAGCACGCCCGCCCCGACATAGGGCACTCCGGCCAGCTCGAGCAGGCCCTGCACAGTGCCGTCCTCGCCGAACGGGCCGTGCAGGACCGGGATCACGACGTCGACCTCGCCGAGCGTTGCCGGCACCTTGTCGGTCGGGACGGGCAGGGTCTCCGCGACGGTGCCGTCCTCGCCCGTCCCGAGCTCCCAGCGCCCGTCGCGGCCGATCTCCACCGTGACCGGCTCGTACCGGCCCGGATCCAGGGCATCGAGCACCGAGCGTGCCGAGGCGAGCGAGATCTCGTGCTCGCTCGAGCGCCCGCCCATCAGAACGGCTATGCGGATGCGCCTTCTCACCCGGGCGGCGGAGGCGGAGCGGGATTCGTGAGTCGCCCGACGGTGATCGTGACCCTCGTGCCCGGCGGCGCCTGCGTGTTCCCGCGAGGGTTCTGCTCGAGCACGATTCCCTCCAGGCCCGGGTCGGTCACGTCCTGGCGTTGCACCCTGACCTTGAAGCCGGCGCTCTCGAGCGCGGCGCGGGCCGATTGCTCGTCCTGGCTCGTCACGTCGGGAACGGTCGAGCTCGTCGGCCCCTTCGAGACGGTGAGGTTGATCGTCGATCTAGGCGGCGCAGATCCGCTCGGGTCCTCGTTGATGACCGTGTCTTTCGGCTTGTCGCTCTCGACGTCGGTGCGCTGGACCGAGAAACCGGCGTCCTGCAGCTCCCGGCTCGCCTGGTCGAAGGCGAGGCCGATCACGTTCGGCACGCTCACCGTCGCGGGACCGCTCGAGACGTTGATGCGGACCGGTGTGCCCTTGACGACGGTGATCCCGCCTCGCGGGTCCTGGGCGATGACGGTGTTCTCGGGCTCGTTCGACGATACGAGGAAGACCCTGGGTGTCAGCCCGGCGTTGGCTAACGTGCTGACCGCGTCGTCACGGGTTTTCCCCTTGACGCTGGGCACGACCACTCTCGGCGGCCCGCTCGAGACGGTGATCGTCACGATGGAGTCCTTTTGGACCCGCTGGCCGGCGGGTGGATCCTGCCCGATCACCAAGCCCTTCTCAACGTCGGTGCTCGGCTCGGTCTGGGTCTTCGGCGTCAGGTTTGCGTCGCGGATCTTCATCTTGGCGAGCGATGCGCGGATTCCCTCGACCTCAGGGACGGCGACTGGCTTGTTCGCGTTGAGCTGGTCCTGGATCTTCGTGTAGGCGAACCAGGCCGCCCCGCCGGCCGCGGCCAGCAGGAGCAGCGACAGGATCCAGGGCCAGATCGGCCGGCGTCGCCGCGGCGGGCCCTCGTAGCCGTAGTAGCCGGCAGGCGGCGTGCGGCCGGGGGGCGCGGGCCGCGTGGGCGCGGTCGGTGGTGCCGGGGGCGACACGATCGCGGTGGGCGCCGCCGCGAGCACGCCGGAGCCCGAGAGGACGGCGGTGGCCGCATCCGCCGTCTCGGCGCCGACGGGCAGGCCCTCGGCCACGCGCGCGAGGTCGGCGTCGAACTTCTCGGCCGTCTGGTAGCGGTCGTCGGGGTTCTTCGCCAGCGCCCGCAAGACGATCAGGTCGAGGTCGTGCGGCACGTCCGGGCGCAGCTCCGAGGGCGGCTTCGGCACTGCCGAGAGGTGCTTCATCGCAATCTCGAGCGGCGTGTCGCCGGTGAAGGGAACCTGGCCGGTGAGCATCTCGTAGAGCACGACGCCGACCGAGTAGAGGTCGGAGGTCTGGTCGACCGGCGAGCCGCGCGCCTGCTCGGGCGAGAGGTACTGCGCGGTGCCGATGATCGAGCCGACCTCGGTCATCTGGCTCGCGCCGGAGCGCGCGATCCCGAAGTCCGTCACCTTGAGGCGCCCCTCCGGGCTGACGAGCACGTTGTGCGGCTTGATGTCGCGGTGGACGATCCCGTTCCGGTGCGCAAAGCCGATCGCCGCGAGGATCTGCCTCGCGTAGTCGATCGCCGCCTTCACCGGCGCGGGGCCGCGCCCGACGATCATCTCCTTCAGCGAGCGCCCGTCGAGGTACTCCATCGCGATGTAGTAGGTGCCCTCGGCGGTGCCGCGGTCGTAGATCGAGACGATATTCGGGTGCGAGAGGCCGGCGGCGTTCTTCGCCTCACGGCGGAAGCGCTCGATGAACTGCTCGTCGGCCGCGTGGCGGTCGTTCAGGATCTTGATCGCGACCCGGCGGCCCAGCTCCTGGTCCTCGGCGAGGTAGACGTCGGCCATCCCCCCCGCGCCGAGCTTGCGGACGATGCGGTAACGGCCGTCGAAGACGGTTCCGATCAGGGTGTCAGAGACGGCCATGTCTCTCCATCAGAGGTTAGGGGTTCGACTTCCCTGCGAGTAACGCCTGCATGATCTCCTTCGCGATCGGAGCCGCGGTGGTGCCGCCGGCGCCGGTCTGGTTCTCGAGCACGACCGCCACCGCGACGCGTGGAGCCCCCGCCGGGGCGAAGGCGATGAACCACGTCGTGTTCGGCCGCTCCCTGCTCCCGGTCTCCGCGGTGCCCGTCTTGCCGGCCACCCTGACGCCCGGAATCTGGGCGGCGGTGCCGGTACCGCCGGTGACGACCGCCTCCATCATCCGCGTCAGGTCGTCCGCGGTGCCGGTCTTCATCGCGCGCTCGTACTTGTGCGGGTGCGTGCGGGTGACCACGCCACCGCCGGGATTCGTCACCCTGCCGACGACGTACGGCCGCATCACGACGCCGCGGTTCGCGACCCCCGCGGCGACCATCGCCATCTGGAGCGGCGTGGTCAGCATCCGCTCCTGCCCGAACGCGAGCCGGCCGGGATCGACCTGGAACTGCGGCTTCTTCGGGTCGAACAGGCGGCCGTGGTCGTAGAGGCCGCTCGGCGATCGCTCGTTCGAGGGCGTCTCGAGCGGCGGGTCCTTGTAGAAGCCGAACTCCTTCGCCTTGTCGAGGATCCGGCCCGCGCCGATCGACTTGCCGATCTCGCAGAAGACCGCGTTGATCGAGTGCTCGAGCGCCTGGAGGAAGTTGACCGCCCCGAACACCTCCACGTTTCCCTGGTCGGCGAAGTTGTGGACTTGCTTGCCGTACTCGATGCAGTAGCCGCGGTCGTCGAAGCTCGAGTCGATCGTGTATCTCCCGGAGTCGAGCGCCGCAGCGCTCGTCACCACCTTGAAGCTCGAGCCCGGGACGAAGAGACCGTCGGTCGCCCGGTTCACGAGCGGCGCGGCCGGTCTGCAGGCCGCGCGGATGTTCGAGATCGCAGAGAAGTCGTCCTCGACCAGGTTCGGATCGTAGGTCGGGCGCGAGGCCATCACGAGCACGGCGCCGGTGCGAGGGTCGAGCGCGACCGCGGAGCCGCATTGGCCGGCGAGCTGCTGCATCGCCACTCGCTGCGCGCGCGGCCTCAGCGTCAGCCAGAGGTCGTTGCCCTTGATCGTCGCGCCGCGCAGCTTGGCGAAGGTCGTCTTCAGGATCGTGTCCAGGTTCGCATTCGCGCCGGTGAGGTAGTCGTTCTCGGAGGCCTCGAGCCCGGCGCGGGAGCGCGACTCCGTCGAGTAGCCGACGACGTGGGCGAAGAGGCCGCGCTGCGGGTAGCGGCGGAGGTAGATCGTCTGCCCCGACTTCGTGCGCTTCTTGCGGTTCGAGGCGACGACCGTGCCGTCTGCCGCCCGGATCTGCCCGCGCTTGATCGAGAACTCGGCGACGCGCTGGATCGCGTTGTCCTGCCGGTCGGCGAGCCCGGCCGCGGCCCAGGTTTGCCAGTAAGTAGTGCCGACGATCAGGGCGGCGATCAAGCCGAGACCGATGACAGCGAGACGGGCGATCTGGCGGTTCATGCGCGCTCCGCGCCGGCGCGGTTCGACACCAGCATCAAGCCCGCGAGCAGGACGAAGTTTGCCACGACGCTCGAGCCGCCGTAGCTGACGAAGGGAAGCGTGATCCCGGTCAGCGGGATCAGGCGCAGGATCCCGCCGACGATGATGAACGTCTGGAGGGCGAAGGCGAACGTCAGGCCCGCGGCGAGCAGCTTCGAGAAGCCGTCGTCGGCGAGCATCGCTACCCGCATCCCGCGCGCGACGAAGAGCATGTAGACGACCAGCAGCGCCGCCGCACCGACCAGGCCGAGCTCCTGCGCGAGCGCCGAGTAGATGAAGTCGCTGTTCAGGTACGGGATCAGCTGGCCGCCGCCGGTGGTCGAGAACGTCCCCTTGCCGAGACCGGTGCCGCCGTAGTGGCCGTTGGCGATCGAGTAGAGCGACTTCACGAGCTGGTAGCTCGCGCAGTCCTGCCGCGGCAGCATCTTCCCGTTGAGCGCGCAGTGGACCGGGTGGTCGGTCCAGGGGTGGAGCCAGATCGTGACCCGGTCGCGGACGTGCGGGACGATGTGGTACACGCCCGCCGCGCCACCCAGGAAAAGAGCCCCGCCGAGCGCGACGAAGAGCGCGCGTCCGGTGGCGACGTACAGCATCGCCAGGAAGATCCCGAAGTAGAGGAGCGCCGAGCCGAGGTCGTTCGTCTCGACCAGGACGAGCATCGCCCCGCCCCAGATCAGGAGCAGCGGCCCGAAGTCCTTCAGGCGCCCCTGGGCGAGCACCTCGCGCTTCTCGCGCAAGTAGGCGGCGAGGAAGACGATCAGCATCACCTTCGCGAGCTCGCCCGGCTGGAACCGGAGCGAGCCCAAGTGGATCCAGAGCCGCGCGCCGTTGACCGTCGTTCCGAGCCCGGGCACCGCCGGCAAGGCCAGCAGGCCGATCGAGGTGAGCCCGAAGAGGTACTTGTAGCTCTCGAGGCGCCGGTAGTCGCGGTAGAGCAGGAGCAGCGTGCCGCCGAACGCACCGAGGGCGAGCACGATCCAGAGCCCCTGGCGGAAGGCATCTGTCGGGTCGAGCCGGTAGATCTCCGTCACGCCGACACCGGTCAGCAGGCCCGCCATCGGAAGCAGGTACGGGTCGGCGTGAGGCACGGTCAGGCGCGCGACGAGGTGCGCGGCGAGGTAGAGCGCGAAGAAGAAGCCGGCGTAGGAGAGCGACGTGGTGGAGACGACCTCCTGGCGGGCGATGTAGACGCTGGCAAAGCCGATAGCCGTCAGCACGGCGACGACCATCAGGTTGGCGAGCTCTCGGTTCCGCGCGCTCATCTTCCGATCTCCTGCTCGTAGCGACGCACGGCGTCGAGGGCCGAGTCCTTGCTGCGCAGGCTGTGGTCGAAGAGCTTCCGCCGTTCGCTCCGGCTCAGCTGGGCCGCCAGGAGCGGGCTCACGTAGACGGCGCGGTAGAGGTGGACGTTGCCGACCACGTTCCACGGGACGCCCTGGTAGACCGCCACGTGCCCGTCGGCCTCGGCGCCGACGAAGTGCGAGCGCCAGAGGCCCCAGACGACGAACCCGCACGCGAGAGTGACCAGCACGAGCGCGAGCGCGGCGAGCACGATCCGGCGACCTGGACCGCGTGGCTCCTCTCGCCGGTCCTTCTCGACCTCTGCGGAAGGAGCGGCCGCCGTCTGCACCGCCGGAACGCGGTCGAGCTCGTCCAGCGTGTCCTCCTCGCCGTCCTCGGAGACGTCCAGACCCTCCTCGACCGGGGGCAGGGTCAGCGTCCTGCCGGTGTCCTCCTCGGCGCCGGCGATCTCGAAGAAGACGACGGTGATGTTGTCCTCGCCGCCGCCGCGGTTCGCCGCGCGAACCAGCGCCTTCGCCGCGGCCTCGAGATCGCCCCGGTTCCGCTCCACCTCGGACAGGATCGTCTCGTCGCCGACCATCGAGGTGAGCCCGTCCGAGCAGAGCAGGAAGAGATCGCCGGGCTTGGTCTCGACGGAAAACGTGTCCACGTCCACGTCGGGGTCGGTGCCGAGCGCGCGCGTGATCACGGAGCGCTGCGGGTGGGCCTCGGCTTCCTCCGGCGAGAGCTTGCCGCTGCGGACGAGCTCGGCCACCAGCGAGTGGTCCTCGGTCAGCTGCTCGAGGCTGCGCCCGCGAATCAGGTACGCGCGGGAGTCGCCGACGTGGCCGATCGCGACGGTGCCGTCCTCGACGAGCGCGACGGTCATCGTCGTGCCCATTCCCGACGCCGCCGCGTCCCGGGACTGGCGCTGGTACACGCGCCGGTTGGCCTCCTGGATCAACTCGTCGACGCGGCGCTCGCCACCCGCCCCGGCGTCCCCGGAGTCGTCGCGGAGCGCGGCGGCGGCGAGGCTCGACGCGAGCTCGCCCGCCTGTGCCCCGCCCATCCCGTCCGCGACGGCGAAGAGCGGCGGTTCGCAGACGTAGGCGTCCTCGTTTCGCCGGCGCTTGCGGCCGGGATCGCTCAGGCCCGTGCTTCGGCCGAGGCTGCGGGTCACAGCTCGTACCTCAGCTCGGTTTCGCCGATCCGGACGACGTCGCCGGGTGAGAGGCGCTTCGGCCGGGTGAGGCGGGTCCCGTTCAGGTAGGTGCCGTTCGTCGAGCCGACGTCCTCGAGCCAGACGCCGTCGCGCCGCGGCTCGATCCGCGCGTGGTCGGACGAGGCGTACTCGTCACGGGCGAGGTCGATGTCGTTCCTGGAGCTTCGCCCGAGCGTGAGAGGCGACGAGTCCAGCACCCACTCCTCCCCTTCGCGAAGCGCGGGACTCGTGACCACGACCAGCTTTCCCACCTCGATCCGCGGTTGCTCCGCGAGCCCCGGGACCGACCCGGGCGCGAGCACGAAGCTCTCCTGGGGCAGGCGCACGTCACGTGAGGCGGTGCGCACGATCCGCCAGATGAAGAGGTAGAGGAGGACGAGAAACAGAACCTTGAGGACGAGCAGCGCCTCCTCGACGGCGATCGAAGCGAGCATCACGACCTCACTCCGTCTCCCGCCGGAAGACGAGCTCTGTCGAGCCGAGCATGATCCGATCGCCCTGCCGCAGCTTCGCCCGCTTCTGGCGGCGCCCGTTCACCTCCATCCCGTTGGTCGAGTCGAGGTCGACCGCCCAGTAGGCCGCGCCCTCCTGCCGCACCTCCGCGTGCCGGCGCGAGACGTTCGGATCGGGAAGCTGGATGTCGCAGTCCTTCGAGCGGCCGATCACGACCTGGCGCTGATCGAGCTCGTGCTTCGTGCCGTTGACGGTCAGGCTGACGATCTCGCGGCCGAGCCCGAGCTCCTCCGCCGAGACCGCCTCGGTCTCCGCCGGCTTGCGGTAGACCATCGTCGCCCCGGGCTGCGGCTGGGCGGGCGGCTCGCCCGGCTGCGGCACAGGGCCCTGCACCATCCGCGTCGCAATCCCGAACTCACCCATCTCGAGGTCGGAATCGGTCTCGAACTTCACCTCGGGCGGCGAGAGCAGCTCGTACCGCTCGCGGCGCGCGTTCTCGGCGAGGTACTCCTGGAGCTCGCTCTGGAGCGACTCCTCGTAGCTAGCGAACTGCTCGCGGTCGGCCGGGGCGAGGTAGACCGTGTACTCGTTCGGCGCGTAGACGCGGGAGACGGAGACGACGCGGTGGTCCTCCATCTCCTTGACGAGCTTGCGGGCGAGCTCGACCGGCTGCACGTGGGTGCGGAAGGCGCGGCCGAAGACGCCTTCGAACAGGCCCTCGATCTTGTGCTCGATGTTCCGCAGGACGCTCATGCGCACGGGGTTATGCCCCCCGCATGAACTCTAACTCCGGCGCCCGCGTACCTGACCGCCGCCCTCCGCCCGGCGGAGCCGGGCTCCGGGGCGCCTGCCGCCGCTGGCGGCGCGCTGCTCTCCGGAGCCGTGTTACGCACACTGTCTCCTCCGGCATCACACCGCCACCGGCGACTCAGGAACGCGTGCGGAGAGCCAGGACCGTGCAGGTGGCCCAAGCGGCGACCACGAGCGGGGCGGCGGCCACCGTAGGCGCTGGCAGGAGCGTGACCGCGATCAGCCCGGCCCCGAGGCCGGTGATCGCCCAGAGGCCTCGCTCGCGCGCGTACGGGAGCACGACGGCGGCGGCGGCAAGCGCAACCGCCTCGAGCAGGAGCGTCGGATGGCCGGTCAGCGCGTGCCAGAGGGCGACGGCGACGGCGAGGGGGTCCTCGCTGCCCGTGATCCCGAGGCCCTTCGGCGGTGCCGCGCCAGTGAAGGGGAGCGGCGCGTGCCGCAGCCCCGCGACGATCGCGGCGAGCAGCACGGCGGCCGCGACCTGGAGTGCCCGCCGCGCCCGGCCGCTCACGCCGAGTGCGGCGAGCGGGAGCAGCCCGAGCGCAAGGAGCGGCGCCAGCAGCGGACCGAGCGCGAGGAAGAGCCCCTCGCGAGGCGCGCGCCAGGAGAACGCGAGCCAGGCGCAGGCGAGCGCGGCGTAGAGGAGCGCGAGGCCCGAGGAGACGTTCCCGAGGGGCAGCACCGGCGCCGCCAGCGCGAGGGCGAGCCCGAGCCGGGGCCGGACGAACGTGAGGCCGAAGGCGAGCAGGCCGAGCAGCGGAGCGAAAAGGGGCGGAAAGAACGGCAGCTCGGCCGTCGTCCAGCCGGCGAAGAGCCCCGCAGCCGTGGGCGCGGCGAGACCGAGCGGTGTGCTCATCGGCGGCAGGGTCGTGCACGTCTTGCGCCGACGGAACCGTTCGGCGAACGCATCCCGCAGGTCGTGGGCGAGCCTCGCGGCCGGCGGCCGCGCCGCCGGATTCAGGGCCAGCATCCGGTCGACGAGGGCGCTCAGCGGCTTCGGCAGGTCGGGACGCGCCTGCGCCAGGGGCGCCGCTCCTGTCTCGATCCGGCGGGCCGTCTCGAGGAGGGAGCCGTTCCAGAACGGGTGCCAGCCGGCGAGCGCCTCCCAGAGCAGGACGCCGACGGCCCAGACGTCCGCAGCGGCCGTCCCGGGCTCGTCGCGAAGACGCTCCGGCGGCACGTATGCGAGCGTGCCCGGCACGTCGCCGGTCGCCGTCAGCGGCTCCTCCTCTGCGAGCTGCGCGAGGCCGAAGTCGAGCAGCCGCACCGAGAGCTCGGGCGCGTCGGCGACGAGGATGTTCGAGGGCTTCACGTCGCGGTGGACGATTCCGCGGGCGTGTGCGTGCGCGAGCCCCTCGAGCACCTGCGCGGCCGTCTCCACCACCGCCGCGTCGTCGAGCGCGCCCGCCCGGAGCGCCTGGCGCATGGTCTCGCCGGGCACGTACTCGTAGGCGATGTAGATATTGCGGCTATCGCGCTCGAGGCCGTAGGCGCGCAGGCAGCGCTCGTGCCGAAGCCGGGCGGCCGCCAGGGCCTCCCGCTCCGCCCGCGTTGCCGCCTTTCCCTCGCGGGGAACGATCTTGAGGGCGACGTCGAGGCCCGTGTGCTCGTCTCGCGCCAGCCAGACCGAGCCCGAGCCGCCGCTCCCGAGCGGCCGCAGGGGCCGGTAGCGCTCGACCACGAGCTCGCTCGGGGAGAGCGCAAGTGCCACCTCGGCCACGATCCAACACATTTCGCGCTCTTGCTGAGAATCCTTTGCCTCGCCACGCCTTGGCCGCCGGGCGACTAGATAGAGTGAGCCGGCTTTTTCCTGCAATTTGAGGGCCATGAGCGAGCGCGACCTCGATACCGACATCGACTTCGACTTCTTCGAGGAGGAGCCGCCGACCCAGGAGGCGGCCCAGACGGAGCGAACCGCCCGCCGCCGCGGGCCCCGCGGGCCGCGCCGCCCGCCGCGCGCGCCGACCGACCTGGCCCCGCTGCTGCGCCTCGTCGGCCTGATCGCCTTCGCGATCTTGATCATCGTCCTGCTCGTCTTCTGGATCCAGAGCTGCCAGGAGTCGAGCAAGAACAAGACCTACAAGAGCTACATGAGCAAGGTCTCCGAGGTCGCGTCGTCCTCGCAGACGATCGGGCATCAGCTGAGCAACGCGCTCCTCCAGACGGGCGTGAAGCAGGCGACGCTCCAGCGCCGGATCGCCGGCTTCGCCCGTCAGGAGCAGCTCGACGTCGAGCGTGCCCGCGAGATCACTCCGCCTGGCCGGCTTCGCGAGGAGCACCAGGCGGTGATCGAGGCGCTCCAGTTCCGGGTCAGCGGCCTGAACGGGCTCGCAAACGCGCTCGCCGCGACGGCCAAGACGAAGGACGTCGACCGGGCGGCCGCGGTCCTCGCCTCGCAGATGCAGCGCCTGCTCGCGAGCGACGTCATCTGGGACGACCGGGTCAAGGTCCCGAGCCAGGCGGAGCTGCGGCGGCAGGGAGTGACCGGGACGAACGAGAACGGCGGCCCGCTCGTGCCCGACTCGAACTTCCTCCCGAGCTCCGAGCTGGTGAGCGCGAGCGCGCTGTCCTCTGTGCTCCAGCGGATCCGCGGCGGCGCGGTCACGGTCACCCCGGGCGCCGTCCGGGGCACCAACATCGAGAGCACGGAGGTGCTACCGGCGGGCAAGGAGCTGAACACCGACTCGAACACGATCACCGTCACGACCGACATGGCGTTCAAGGTCATGGTCAAGGACTCCGGGGAGTCCCAAGAGACCCAGATCCCGGTCACGCTGAGGATCGAGCAGGCGGGCGCCGCGACCATAACGAAGAGGGCGGTGATCCAGTTCATCAACCCGGGCGATACGCAGACGGTCACCTTCAAGAACATTCCCCAGGTCAAGTTCGCGTCTCAGGCGACGATCAAGGTCGAGGTGCAGCCGGTTCAGGGGGAGCGCATCACCGACAACAACTCGGCCGACTACCCCGCCATCTTCTCGTTCCCGGGCTAGCGGGCCAAGGCGACGCTTGTCGGCGCCGCCCTCAGGACGCCTGGCATCCCAGGCGTCCGTCTGCGCCGCTGACCTGAACGCATGCCTTCACGAGTGGCGACTAGGATTGCTGCGGCATGAGCGTGTCCAGCTCGACGGCTGCCTGGATCGCGATCGGTGCGGCGGCAGGGGCCGGGATCGCGATGCTCGCCGCGGTCTGGGTCTGGCTGAGGGTGCGACGGCTGCACGAGGGGCAGGCCGTGCTCCTCGGCGAGGACCGGACCGACCTGGTCGACTTCGCCGTCTCGCTCCAGGGGCGGATCGACGACCTCCACCGGGCCGTGGACGAGATCGCGGCCGGGCTCGTCCGCGTCGATCGCCGCGTCGACGAGTCGGTCACCAACACCTCGATCGTCCGCTACAACGCCTACGAGGACACCGGCGGACATCAGTCGGCCTCGCTGGCGGTGCTCGACTCGGCCCGAACCGGCGTCGTCGTAAGCGCGATCCAGGGCCGCGACTACGCCCGGATCTACATGAAGGAGCTCGACCGAGGCCGCTCCTCGATCGCGCTGTCTCCGGAGGAATCGGAAGCCGTTCAGCGCGCGATGTCGCGGTGAACAGAACCCGCGCAGAGCACTCGGCCTGCGGCCGAGTGCTCCACGCTGATTGCTAAATTCTGGCGCGTGCAGCAAGTTCTTGTCCTGAATGCGAGCTACGAGCCGTTGAACGTGACGAGCGTTCGTCGTGCGCACGTGCTCGTGTTCAAGGGCAAGGCCGAGGTGATCGAGGAGCTCGATCAGCCGCTCAGATCCGCGACCGATACGTACCCGCGGCCGCACGTGATTCGCCTGGTCCACTACGTGCGAGTCCCGCGGACGCTTCAGCGCAAGATCTCCCGCCGGGCGCTGTTCGCCCGCGACGGCTGGCGCTGCATGTACTGCGGCACGACGACCGGGCGGCTCACGCTCGACCACGTCGTCCCGCGCAGCCGCGGCGGCGACTCGGTCTGGGAGAACGTCGTCACCTCGTGCGCGCCGTGCAACATGCGCAAGGGCAACCGGCTTCCGGAGGAGGTCAAGATGGCGCTCCGTGCGAAGCCGCGGCCTCCCGCGCCGGTGCTCTTCATCCACCTTGCGACGCCGAGGATCCCGAACGGCTGGGAGCCGTACCTGAACGGGTTCGGCCGGCACGACGTCGCTACCGCGACCGCCTAGGGACGGTTTCTCCACCAGCGCAACCGGGGTCGACCGGTTATTGCAGACAGACGCACGGGCAGAGCCCGCACGTCCTGACGACGGCACCGCAAGCGGTGCCTCATGTGACACCGGCCCCTCCGGGCGGCGTATCTGCGGTGTAGCCGAACCGGGAGGAAGAGATGAAGAGACTCGCGCAAATCGGTGCGCTCGCCGCGTTGCTCGCCGCTGCGGCCGCGCTGGCCGGCGTGGAAAGGCCGGGGCCCGCACACGGCTCGTCCGCTCCGGGCGGCCGGGGAATCACGGTCACGGGTGCTGGGACGGCAGCGGCCGTTCCGGACGAGGCTTCGTTCTCGTTCGGCGTCGAGAGCAAGGCTGCCACTGCGCGTGCCGCGCAGGCCGCGAACGCGGAGCGCATGGCCCGGGTGGTCGCGGCGCTGAAGGGCGTCGGGGTCGCCGGGCGCGACCTCCAGACGACGGACGTCTCGGTGATGCCGGACTGGAGCGACGACGGTACCCGGGTGGAGGGCTTCAGGGCCCACGCCTCGGTCCAGGCGAAGGTGCGGCGCATCGCCCGTGCGGGGGCCGCGGTCGACGCGGCCGTCGCCGCCGGCGCGACCGAGACCTCCGGCCCGTCGCTGGAACGGGGCGACCACGAGGCGCTCTACCGGACCGCCTTGCGTAACGCGGTCGCAGATGCGCGGGCGAAGGCCGAAGCGCTGGCGGCGGAGGCGGACGTCCAGCTCGGGCGGGTGGTGCGGATCGAGGAGGGAGCCCCGGCGCCGCCGCCGATCTACGAGCGCGAGGCGTTGGCCGCGAGCGCGGAGACGCCGATCGAGCCCGGCACGCAGGAGACCCAGGCGACCGTGACGGTCACCTTCTCGCTTGCTTAGTCCCGCTCCAGAGGCAGGCCGAGCTGCTCCCACTCGCTCCACGAGCCGGGGTAGAGCTTCGCGTCGCGGCCTGCGAGCGCGAGCCGGTGGAGAACGACGCAGGCAGTGACGCCGGAGCCGCAGTAGGCGACCAGCTCGCCCTCGGGGAGATCGGGGAGCGGCTCGTTCCACGGTGCGTTTTGCGCTCCGGGGATCCGGCCCGGGACGCGGTCGATCGGGTTCGGCTCGCCCCGGTACCGCTCGGGCAAGCGTGCGTCGATCGGGACGAGGTCGCCGAGCCGCTCTGCGAGCTCCTGCGCCGAGACCGTGTCGTCGTCGCGTGGCCGCGGGACGAGCTCGGCCGGCTCGATCTCCTCTTCGCCGGTCCGAAGCGGCCCGAGCCAGCCCGCGAGCTCGAGCACCGCGCAGTCGTCGTGCCCGAAGTGGCGCAGCAACCACCAGAGGCGCTCCGCGCCGCCCATGTTCCCGTAGGCGACGACGAAGACCCCCGGCCCGATCCCTGCGCGGGAGGCGGCCCGGCGGAAATCCTCGGCGCTCGGCAGCGGGTGCCGTCCCGCCGGCCCCGGCGGCGCAGCGAGATCCTCGTCGACGTCCAGGAAGGACGCGCCCGGGATGTGTCCGGCCAGGTAGAGCTCCCGTCCGCGGCCGGGACTGCCGAGCTCCCAGCGGCAGTCCACGAACTGGTAGCGATATCTTGGCGGAGAACCGGGAGGCTGGTTTTTGATTTGACGGCGTAATCGACCGAAGGGGACGGCTGTCATGAAGGCCGGAGCCTATTACCACGGCGACCCGGAATAATCGCGAGCGACTCAGCTCACCTCAGGTGACCTCTGGAGATGTCCGCGAGTACGCGGGCGGTGGACAGGAGGACGAGCACTCCGGACGGGCGGTGCTTTCCCCAAGCCTTGTAGCTGTTGACTGCGTAGACGAGACCGAGCGGCCCGACCGAGGCATCGTTCCAGGCCGAGCGAGCACGCGTTGGCAGGGCGAAGCTTCTACCCGTCTTCAGATCGAGGATGCGCAGGTTCCGGCTCGAGTACCTGGGGTCGACAGAGTAGAGCGCGATCCGCCCGTAGGCCTGGAGGTGCCCCGCCTGCAGGTATGCGGCTTCTCGCAGGTGCACTTGTCCTGGTTCTCGGTCAAGCGGCCTCCTGGGCTGACTCTGCCGCGGGCACCGGACGATCGATCACCGCATCGACAAGGCTGAGGATGTACTCGAACTACTTGACCTTTGTCGAGAACGGCCGCTGACCTTCGGTCATTGGAATCTCGAGGTGATCGAGCCCTTGAACTGCTTGTTGTGCGCAGCGGCGGGTATCTGCCAGGTCCGCCGCATCCTAGAGGTCGAGCATCGGCAGGTCCAGCTCGTCGGCGCGCTCCATCGCCGCGAGCGCGGACGGGTCAGACTCCGGACACAGGTCCTGTGGGGCAGTTCCGGCACGCCAAACGCGCTGCGGAAGGCGGTCGGGCGGAGCGAGAGCGGGCGCTTGCACCGGCCGCACCAGCTCTCGCTCGAGCCCTTCTGCTCCGACCGCTCCTGTAGGAGTGGCTTCTCGCACGTGCATCTCTCGTGCTCCATCAGGCGGCCTCGGGTTCTGGGATGGACTCTGGCGTTGGCGAAGGTTGTGCGTCCGCCACCGGCGGTTCGGCCATCCCTGCGTGCTGGAGATGCTGCAACGACTGATTCCAGCCGCCAGGCACCGGGATGAAGAACTCGGGGTAGCCCCACATGCCGTGCTCGGAGACGTCGAGCCCGGCTGTCTCCGTCTCCTCCTCCACGCGGATCCCCCAGAGTCGCTTCATCGTCCAGAGGCAGCCGAACGAGGCGGAGAACGTGAACGCGCCGACCGCGGCCAAACCGAGGAGCTGCACCCAGACCTGGTGGAACGAGCCGGTGTAGACGAGGCCGCCGCTGCCCGTCTTGAGCGTCGCCGCCAGGGACGGCACCGCGAACAGCCCAGTGGCGAGGGTCCCCCAGACTCCGGAGACGCCGTGCACAGCTACCGCGCCGATCGGGTCGTCGATCCCGATCCGCTCGACCGCGAGCACGCCGACGACCGCGATCACGCCGGAGACGAGCCCGATCACGACCGCGGCCCAGGGCGCGACGAAGCCCGACGCCGCGGTGACCGCGACCAGAGCGGCCAGGACGCCGTTCAGCATCATCGAGATGTCCGGCTTGCGCAGCACGATCCAGGCGGTCACGGCGCCGCTGAGCGCGCCGGCCGCGGCGGCGAGGTTCGTCGTCAGCGCGACGTAGGCGAAGAAGCCGACCCGGTCGCCGGTGACGACGCCGAGGGTCGAGCCCGGGTTGAAGCCGAACCAGCCGAACCAGAGGATGAGCGTGCCGAGGACGGCGTAGGGGATGTTGTGGCCGGGGATCGCGTTTCCGCGGCCGCCGTCGAACTTGCCGATCCGCGGGCCGAGGAGGAGCGCGCCGGCCAGCGCCGCGAGCGCGCCCTGGTAGTGGACGACCGTCGAGCCGGCGAAGTCCTGCATCCCGAGGCCGAAGAGCCAGCCGCCGCCCCAGACCCAGTGAGAGGTGACCGAGTAGATCAGCGTGAAGAGCGCTCCGAAGACGAAGTAGACCCAGAGCTTCGCCCGCTCGGCCATCGCGCCCCAGACGATCGCCAGCGAGACGCCCGCGAAGACGACCTCGAACAGGTAGCCGGCCGCGCTCGGGATCGTGGTGAAGAAGGAGTAGGGGGCCTTGCCGGCGACGAGGAGCGAATCGATCGAGGGCGCGAAGCCGTGCGTCCCGATCAGCTTATTGCCGTCGCCGAAGGCCATTCCGAAGCCGACCGCCCAGTAGACGAGCGAGCAGACGGCGAAGATGAGCACGTTCTTGCCCGCGATGTGGGCGGCGTTCTTCATCCGGGTTAGTCCCGCCTCGAGGAAGGCGAAGCCGGCCTGCATGAACATCACGAGCACGGCCGCTACGACGACCCAGAGGGTGTTGGCGGCAAGCAGGAGGTCTGAGTTCTTCATGCGGCCGCCTCCTCCGCGTGCTCGAGCGGCAGGCCCGTGCGGTTGTGGGTGACGTGCTCGACGCGTGTCGTCCAGACGAGGCCGTCGCCGCAGTCGTTGCCGCTGCGCGCGGCGTCAGCCACGGTCGCCACAACCGCTGTCGCAAGCTCGTCCTCGACCACGAACGTGAGCAGCGCCTTCGGCAGGAAGCGCGACTCGAAGACTCGCCCTCGGTACTCGTGGGTGATCCCGCGCTGGCGCCCGTGCCCGACCGCCTCGACCACGGTCACGCCGACGTGTCCGGTCTGCTCCTCCACCGCGTCGATCACCGTCTCGACCCGCTCGCGCAGGACGACGGCCTCTACCTTCGTCATGTCACCACCTCGCTTCGTCGTTCGAGCAGGACCACGTCTCGCCAGACGCCGTCGAGCCGGCCCAGCCGCTCGCGCGTGCCGACTACGCGAAAGCCGAACCGGCGGCAGAGCGCCAGGCTCGCCTCGTTCTCGGGGAACACGCCCTCTGGATCGTCCAGATCCTGGCCCGCTCGGAGCTCTCGACGAGCGCCTGCAGGAGCGCCGTGCCGACGCCTTTCCCACGGGCCTCCTCGCTGACGTAGGCGCTGACCTCGGCCACGCCCTCGTAGCAGCACCGGTCGGAGATGGGCGCGAGCGCGATCCAGCCCGCGACCCGGCCCTCCTCCACGGCCACGAACCGGTGCTCGCCCAGGTGCCCCGCGTTCCAGTTCTTCCACGAAGGCACCTCCGTGTCGAAGGTCGCGTTCCGGGTCGCGATCCCCTCGGCGTAGATGCGCACGACCTCCGGCCAATCCCCAGGCCGGAGGTCGCGGATCTCGACTCGCGTCGCCGTCGGCAACGCCTCTAGCAGTCGTAGTAGAGGGCGAACTCGGCCGGATGCGGTCGCAGCCGCACGACGTCGACCTCGTTCTCCCGCTTGTAGTCGATCCAGGTGCGGATCAGCTCCTCCGAGAAGACGCCGCCCGCGAGCAGGAACTCGTGGTCGGCTTCGAGCGCGTCGAGCGCCTCCGCCAGCGAGCCCGGCACCTGCGGCACCTCTGAGGCATCCGCGCCGGCTTCGTCGAAGAGGTCGTAGTCAGCCGGCTCGCCCGCGTCGAGCCCCTGCTCGATCCCGTGGATCCCCGCCATCAGCATCGCCGCGAAGGCGAGGTACGGGTTCGCCGCCGCGTCCGGGCACCGGAACTCGACCCGCTTCGCCTTCGGCGACTCCGAGTACATCGGGATCCGGATGCAGGCCGACCGGTTCCGCTGCGAGTAGACCAGGTTGACCGGCGCTTCGTAGCCCGGTACCAGCCGGCGGTACGAGTTCGTCGTCGGCGCGCAGAAGGCGAGCAGCGCCGGCGCATGGGCGAGCAGCCCGCCGACGTAGGAGCGCGCGAGCTGCGAGAGCCCCGCATAGCCGGAGCGGTCTGCCATCAGCGGCGTCCCTTCCTTCCAGAGGGACTGGTGCGTGTGCATGCCCGAGCCGTTGTCGCCGAAGAGCGGCTTCGGCATGAACGTGACCGTCTTGCCCGCAGCACGTGCGACGTTCTTGACGACGTACTTGTAGGTCATCACCTGGTCGGCCATCCGCGCGAGCGGTTGGTAGCGCAGGTCGATCTCGCACTGGCCGCCGGAGGCGACCTCGTGGTGGTGGAACTCGCAGAGAATCCCGAGCCGCTCGAGCGTCAGCACCATCTGTGTGCGCAGGTCGTGCAGCGTGTCGTGCGGCGCCGGCGGGAAGTAGCCCTCCTTTGGGCGCACCGTGTAGCCGAGCCCCGGCTCGGCCGAGTTCCAGTGGCCCTCGGAGGAGTCGATCGCGTAGTGCGAGCGGTGGTCGGCGAGCTCGTACGAAACCGAGTCGAGCACGAAGAACTCGCACTCCGGCCCGAAGTAGGCCGTGTCGGCGATCCCTGTCTCGGCCAGGTACTCCTCGGCCCGGCGCGCGATCCGCCGCGGGTCCTTGCCGTAGCCCTCCTTCGTCAGCGGGTCGGCGATCTCGCAGACGAGCGAGAGCGTCGGCGCCTCCGTGAAGGGATCGAGCACGGCGCTCGCGGCGTCCGGCATCAGCAGCATGTCCGACTCGGCGATCCCCTGCCAGCCGCGGATCGAGGAGCCATCGAAGCCCAGCCCCTCGTCGAACGCCGACTCGTCGAAGGCCGAGATCGGTAGCGACACGTGCTGCCACGTGCCGAGCAGGTCGCAGAACTTGAGGTCGACCATCTGCGCCTGCGTCTGGCCGGCCCACTCCAGTGTCTCCCGCGGCGCCGGCTTCTCCGCGGAACCGTTCGCCAGGTAGTGCTTCGTCTCTTCCGCCGCCATGCTCCTCCTTTCGGGACCAAACAAAAAGGGCCCAGGACTCCCGAGAGTCCTGAGGCTCCAATGCCTCCGCGCCGCCTTCGCCGGCGACGCCGATGCTCAGACTAGGGCAAGGGGCGGACGGTGTCCAGACGCCTGACGCCACGATCTCGCGCGCCGGCAACGAGCACGCCGACCACGTGGCGCTGCTTGTCGAAGGTCACGGCGGTCCCGCATAGCCCTCCGACGACTTGCTCCGGACGGGACCGCGAGGTAACGTGGGAGGGATGCTCCTCCTGGCCTGACACAGCGTCTCGCGGGCGCCGCCTCACGCGGAGGCAGGCGCCTGTCGTCGTGTCCCTTGAGCTAGGAGCAGCATGTACGCCCTCGAAGTCGACAATCTCCGCAAGGAATTCACCCGCCGGGACGGCCGCGCCCGCGTGCGCCGGCGACGCCGCGTCGTCGAGGCTCTGCGCGGCGTGAGCTTCGTCGTCGAGCGTGGCGAGTGCGTCGCCATCCTCGGCCAGAACGGCTCGGGCAAGTCGACGCTGGTCCGGCTCCTCTCGACGCTGCTGCTGCCGGACGGTGGCAGCGCACGCGTCTTCGGGCGGGACTCCGTGCGCGACACCCGCGCCGTGCGCCGGCTCGTGAACCGCGTCTCGGTCGAGGCCTCGTTCTTCAAGAAGATGTCCGCGGTCGAGAACCTGAGCTACGCCGCGCGCTTCTACGGGCTGCGCGCCTCGGCGACGCGCGACCGCATCCCCGAGATCCTCGGGCGCGTCGGCTTCCCGCAGGACCGGCGGAGCGAGCCGATGGAGAACCTCTCGCGGGGGATGCAGCAGAAGGTCGCACTCGCGCGGGCGCTCCTGACCGCGCCGGTGCTGCTCCTGCTCGACGAGCCGACGACGGGCCTCGACCCGCGCTCGAAGCAGGAGGTGCAGGAGTTCATCCGCGAGGTGCGCGCCGAGCACGACGCGACCGTCTTGCTCTGCACGCACGACCTCGCCGAGGCCGAGGCGCTCGCCGACCGCGTCGGGATCCTCGACGACGGCGCGCTCCTCTGCCTCGAGCCGGCGGAGGAGCTGAAGGCGCGCTTCGGCGCCGAGACGCTGGAGGAGGCCTTCTTCGCCGCCACCGGCCACGGCCTCGAGAACGGGGAGGCGGCGGGCGCGTGAGCGGCCGCCTGGAGGGGGAAGGGGGGAACCGGGAGGTTCCCCCGGCTGAGATCCTCGGCGGAGCCGTGGCGCACTCGGAAGAAGAAGGGGGCTCGTGGGGGAAACATGGTTTCCCCCACGCGACGGAGCCGGAGGCGGAGGAGGCGGGATGAGGGCAGTGAGCCTCGCCCTGCGCCATGAGCTGGTCGGCCTCGGCGGCGTCGTCGAGCGGAACCTCTACCTCGTCAAGCGCTACATCTGGTGGGACATCGCATTCTTCGTCTGGACGGTCGCCAACACGCTCACGATCGTCTTCATCGCGAAGGGCATCCCGGCGGTCGGCGGCCGGATCGACGTCGAGCGCGTGACGACGATCCTGCTCGTCGGCGCCGTGATCTGGGCCTACCTCGGGATCATCTTCGAGATCCTGACCGAGACCGTCGCCTGGGAACGCTGGGAAGGGACGATCGAGTACACCTTCATGGCGCCTCTCTCGCGCCCGGTGCACCTGCTCGGGATGGGCGTGTTCGCAATCGGCTACGGCGTCGTGCGGGCAGTGCTCCTGTTCGGCGTCGTCGCGGCGTTCTTCAGCCTCCACCTGCCGAATGCGGACTACGGCGCGGCGCTCGTGCTGCTCGTCGTCGCCTCGGTCTCGTTCATCGGGATCGGGATGATGACCGCGGTCCTGCCGCTGATCTCGCCCGAGAAGGGGACCCAGCTCGGCTTCGTCGCACAGGGCGTGCTGCTCGTCGTCTCCGGCGTCTACTACCCGGTCTCGGTGCTGCCTGGCTGGATGCAGGCGCTGGCCAAGATCTCGCCGGCGACCTATGCGCTGCGCGGGTGCCGGCACGCGATTCTCGACGGGGCCGGGATCGGCGCGCTCTGGGGCGAGATCTGGCCGCTGCTCGTGATCGGCGCCGTCTCGGTGCCGCTCGGGCTGTGGGTCTTCCGCACGGGGGAGCGCTACGCGAAGAAGCACGGAAAGCTGAAGCGGTCGGGATGATCGAGCTCCGCCGAGCCGAGACGGACGCCGACCTCGAGGCCTGGCGGCAGGTCAAGCTGCGCGTGCTCCCGGGCGAGCGGGCTCCGACCGTCGACGAGTTGCGCGCGCAGGCGGACAGGCTCTTCGTCCTCGCCGAGGCCGGCGGAGCTCTGGCTGGGAGCGGGATCGCCGGCGCCGCCGATATCGCGGGTCGGGGCTTCGTCGCACCGCGTGTGCTTCCCGAGCACCGCCGCCGCGGCGTCGGAACGGCGCTCCTGCACGAGCTGGCCGCGCACTGTGCCGGGCTCGGCTTCCGCAAGGCAGGCGCGCTCGTCGACGGTGCCGACGCGGGCTCGGTCGCGTTTGCGAAGCGCTTCGGATTCAAAGAGCAGCGGCGCGACGTCGAGCAGGTCAGGATCCTCGGCGCCGAAGATCCGCCTCCGCCTCCGCCCCCGCCCCCGCCCGAGGGCGTCGAGATCGTCGCCGTGGCGGAACGGCCCGCTCTCCTCCGCGAGGCATACGAGCTGGCGAACGAGGGGTACGTCGACATGCACATCGGCGACCTACGCATCTCGCTCGAGCAGTGGTTGCGCGAGGAGGCAACGCTCCCGGCGGCGTCGTTCGTCGCCCTTGCGGAGGGCGAGATCGTCGGCGCTTGCGGGCCTCATGTGCTGGCCCGGGGATCCGACGCGGGCCGAGCACGGGCTGACGGTCGTTCGCCGGGCCTGGCGCGGCCGGGGTCTCGCCCCCGCCCTGAAGCGGCGGCAGATCTCGTGGGCGGCTGCAAACGGGCTCAGCGAGCTCGTTACCTGGACCCAGCGGGGGAACGAGAACATGCGGCGGGTCAACGAGCGGCTCGGCTACGAGTACCGAGGCCTAACGTTGGCGATGGTGGCGCCCCTGCCTCTGCCCCGGCCGTGAACCGCCGGCCCGCCCTCGGCGCGTACTACCTCTACGAGGGCGCCTCGGTATAGACTCACGCGCGTTCACGAGGCGACGTGGCCTCGGGCGCGGGCGCGTCCGGGGCTTTTGTGTTTGAAGGGAGGTGCACGATGGCGCAGATCGAGAGCAAGGCGCGGGCGACAAGCGACCCGCAGGCGCGGAAGGATGTGATGAACCGGATCCAGGACGAGGGGATCGAGTTCCTGCTCCTCTGGTTCACCGACATCGAGGGACATCTGAAGAGCTTCGCGGTCACGCCGAGCGAGATGGAGGACGCGCTGGACGACGGGATGGGCTTCGACGGGTCGTCGATCACCGGCTTCAACGCGATCGAGGAGTCGGACATGGTCGCCATCCCCGACCCCAGTACCTTCGCCGTCATGCCCTGGAAGGAGGGCGAGACGAAGGTGGGGCGGATGATCTGCGACATCGTCACTCCGGACGGGCGTCCCTACGAGGGCGACCCACGCTATGTCCTGCGCCGTGCGCTCGAGCGGATGGCGGGGCTCGGCTTCGAGACGTTCAACGTCGGCCCGGAGCTCGAGTACTTCCTCTTCAAGGACGATCGCGGCACCGAGACGCTCGACGAGGGTGGGTACTTTGCGATGACGACGCTGGACGCGGCGACCGAGCTGCGTCAGGAGACGGTCCGCGCGCTCGAGAGCCTCGGGATCCCGATCGAGTACGTCCACCACGAGGTCGGCCCCTCCCAGCACGAGATCGACATGCGTTTCGCGCCCGCGCTGACGATGGCCGACCACACCGTCACCTACCGCCTGATCGTCAAGGAGATCGCGAAGAAGGCCGGCTTCCACGCCACCTTCATGCCGAAGCCGATCTTCGGCGAGAACGGCTCGGGGATGCACACGCACCAGTCGCTCTTCGCTGACGGGCGGAACGCGTTCTTCGACGAGGACGATGCCTGGCACCTGTCCGCCGCCGGCAAGGCGTTCATCGCGGGTCAGTTGCGGCACGCGCGGGAGATCTCCGCGGTCTTCGCCCAGTGGGTCAACTCGTACAAGCGACTGGTCCCGGGCTTCGAGGCGCCGGTCTACGTCGCCTGGTCGCAGCGCAACCGGTCGGCGCTGATCCGGATTCCGCTCTACAAGCCGGGGTCGGAGCAGGCCACGCGCGCCGAGATCCGGTGCCCCGACCCCGCCTGCAACCCGTACCTCACGTTCGCCTGCCTGCTCCACGCCGGCCTCGACGGGATCGAGCACGGCTACGAGCTGCCGGAGCCGATGGAGACGAACCTCTACCACCTGACCCCCGACCAGCGCCGCGAGCGTGGGATCGTCTCGCTTCCGGAGACGCTCGGCGAGGCGATCGATGAGCTCTCGCAGTCGGAGCTGGCCCGGAAGGCGCTCGGGCCGCACATCTTCGACCGCTACATCGAGCTGAAGCGCACCGAGTGGGATCACTACAGGGTGCAGCTGACCGACTGGGAGAAGGAGCGCTACCTCTCGGTGCTGTAAGTGCGAGAATGGACATCCGGTCTCGCCGCGTTGCGGCAGGCGAGATCGAACTGACGGCCGACTGCGAGCTGCTGGGTATTTCCGCAGCTCGCGGTCGTTGAGACGTGGGGGAACCCCCGGTTCGGGCTAGAGGAAGCTTCGCAGCGAGTCGCGCTCGACCCGCAGGCCGATCACGCCGCTCGAGCCGTCGATCTGGTCGATCGCGTCGGCCGGGACGAGGCGCCGCCGGCGCGCGAAGAAGCCCTTGCGCACCGAGAGCGCGTCCGGCACGTCCGGCTGCGTGCCGTACATCGGGCACTCGACCCGCCCGATCACGCGGCCCCGCGCATCGGCCACCAGGAAGCCGGAGGTGTCGAGGAGCGCGATCGTAGGGACCGACATCGGGTACCACCGTACCCGGCGATTGGAAGGCCTACCTGCGGCCGCGGTAAAGCTTTTGTTAGGTCTCACGGCTTGGCGCTCATCGCGAACATCGCCGCCCCGAGCGCGAGCACGTAGATCGCCGCGAGCCAGGGCATGACGGCCCCCGCGCGCCCGGCCCCCTGGCGACGGGCCGAGAGCCAGAGGAGGCTGCCGAGCACGAGGAGCAGGATCGCTCCCGGCTCCGAGACGATGAAGCCGACGTCGACCCAGCCGGGCGCCTTGTCCGAATCGGGGTACTCCTTGCTGAGAATCCACTGGGCCCCCGCACGCATGAGGATCCAGCCCGGCACGACCACGAACACCCAGGACCAGGCACCGACGCGGGCGAGGACGCCCGCATGATCCCGGCGCCGTTGCGCAGCGAAGCCGAGAGCCGCAACGCTTGCTGTCCCGCCGAAGAGCGCAATCGCGCCGAAGACGTGCAGGAAGAGCGGGAAGTTCCAGCTGTCCGGGCGGATCGCCGCGAGCATCAGGCGCCCGGCTTCCAGATCATCAGCGCCAGGACCGTGAGGATGACGAGTCCGCTGCCGTAGCTAAGGACGAGCGGAAGCGGCGCGCGGATGCGTGCGCGAAGCTCCAGGCTCGGCGCGTCGCCCTGGGCGGCCAGCTCGCCGGCCAGCGTCCTGGTCTTGTCCAGCCGGCGACCGCCCGCCTCTCCGGCCGCGTTGCCGACGACCCAGAGGACGATCGCCGCCACGATCCAGCCGTCGCCGTATCCGTAGCCGGCCTCGTGCACCAGCCAGAGCCCGAAGACGAGGGTCAGAAGGGAGCCCGCCATGATTGCGATCACGCCGATGCGGATCAGGCCGAGCAGGAGCGCAACTTCGCTGGGGCGCTCTCGCCGCACGGCGAAGAAGGTGAACAGGCCGGCGAGGACCGTGCCGCCGAGGAGCAGGAACGCCCCGGCCACATGGAGGAAGAGCAGCCAGTCGTAGGGGCTCACGGCGAACAGACTAGAGACGGGGTGGGCCTACAATCCGGGCGTGGACGAGACCGCTCGGCACCTCCGCTTGCTCACCGAGACGATCGCCGCCGTCAACTCCTCGCTCGACCTCGAGGAGGTGCTCTCGCTCGTCGCCTCGAAGGTCGCGGACGCGCTCGGCGCCGATGCCTGCTTCGTCTACCTCTACGACGAGTCCGCGGACGAGCTCGTTCTGCGGGCCACGCACGGGACCGGCGTCGAGGAGATGACCGGCCGGCCGCGGATGCGTCCGGGCGAAGGGATCACCGGCTCGGCAGCCGCCGCCCGGGCGCCGGTGATGATCCCGGCCCAGGCCCATCTGGACGAGCGCTTCAAGGCGTTTCCGAACCTGCCGGAGGACGAGTACGAGTCGATCCTGGCGGTACCCATCGTTGCCCGCGAGCGTCTGGCAGGAGCGTTGAACGTTCGGACGAAGGAGCCGCGCGAGTTCTCGGCGGCGGAGATCGACCTCCTGCTCGCGATCGCCGCCCAGGTCGCCCAGACGATCGAGCACGCGAAGCTCTACGCCCAGACGCAGCGCCGCGTGGTCGAGCTCGAGGCGCTGGCGCGGATCTCGGAGGCGGTGTCCGAGTCTCTCTACCTCGAGGAGTCGCTCGTCGGGATCGTCGAGGCGACCGTGGATGCGCTCGGGGCGACGGGCGCGGCGCTCGTGCTCGAGGACGGCGAGGTCGTCCGGCCCGAGGGCCGCGCCGGCAAGCACGCGCTGCGCGTGCCGTTGCGCTGGAAGGGGCGCCAGGTCGGCGAGCTCGTCTGCGACCGGGAGACGCCGTTCTCCGCGGACGACCGCGGGCGATCGCGGCCGTGCACGAGGTGCTGACCGAGCGGCGAGACGACGACGTCGAGTTGGACGAGCTGCTCGACCGGCTGCGGGCGATGCTGGTGCAGGGGCTCGGGGCGTCGAAGGCGGTCGAGGCGGAGCTGGAGCCGGTCTCGCTGGCGGGAAACCGTGCGACCGCGCTCGCGCTCGTGTTCTCGGAGCTGCTCCAGAACGCGCTCGAGCATGGAGGCGAGTCGGTGCGCGTCGAGCTGGCACAGCGTGACGGGGACGTCGTGCTCGCGATCGCGGACGACGGCTCCGGGGTCGACGGAGAGCCGGTTTCGGGGACAGGGCTCTCGATCGTGCGCGCGCTCGTTCGCGACGAGCTGGGCGGGACGCTCTCGCTCGAGTCCGACGGCGGGCTGCGGGCGGAGGTCGTCTTCCCACGCGACCCGCCGACGCCTGCGTCCGCGGTTCCGCGCCCCGCTACTCGGGTCGAGCCAGCGAAGTGACGATTTCGGCACGAATCGGTCACCCCTCGGTGCGTCGTTCGCCGTTAGGCTCACGCCATGGCAGGGGGGCGGGTCGGGACCCGCACTTACACGCGCGAGAACATGAAGCCTCTCGCGGAAGCGATGCCTAGGAGCGCTCCAGCACCGCGACCTGCCAGAGACGGCCGGCGTGCTCGTGAACCGGTCGCAGGCCCTGCGAGCGTGCCGCCGCAACGATCTGCGCCGGTGGATGCACGAATGACTCGAAGTCCCAGACGGTCTTGAGCCAGAGGTTCGCGACGCGCGACCCGAACTTCGTCCACCACGTCTCCCGCGGGAAGCTCATGGCGAGAAGCCGCCGCGAGTGGCGTGCCGCCGCGCCCACCAGCGCGTCGGCGTCCGGATAGCAGCAGACGACCCGGTGCATGACCACGACGTCGGCCGGCTCGATCCCCGCCTCGGTCGCGACGAAGTCCCCGTGGCGCCGCTCGACGCGGTCCTCGAGCCCGTTCTCAGCGAGGAGCGCCCGCGCCTCCGAGTCGTACGCGTCTGACAGCTCGACGACGATCGCCTCCCGCGCGCCGGCGCGGATGAGCTCGAGCTCGATTGCGCCGACACCCCCGCCGACCTCGAGGACGCTCGAGCCGTCAACCCCACGGGCGGCCAACTCCTCGACCAATCCACGAGCGGTCGCGTCGAGTCCCTTGCGGCGGTAGCGGCGAGCGTCGCGCCGCGCCTGGCGCTCGCCGAAGACGCGCTGGTAACCCCGGGCGCAGCAGTTGCCCACGGCCCGGGAGTCTACGATCCCGCGGATGAGGATCCTCGTCGCAGAGGACGAGACGATCATCCGGCTCGACCTGCGCGAGCTGCTCGAGCGCTCGGGCTTCGACGTGTGCGCCGAGGCCAAGGATGGGCTCGAGGCGGTCGAGCTTGCGCGCAGCGAGCAGCCCGATCTCGCGGTTCTCGACGTGAAGATGCCTCGCCTCGACGGGATCGAGGCCGCGCGCCGGATCCTCGACGAACGACCGATTCCGATCGTCATGCTGACCGCCTACGGCCAGGACGAGCTCGTGTCGCGCGCGGTCGAGGCCGGCGTCTTCGGCTACCTCGTCAAGCCGTTCCGCGAGCAGGACTTGCTCCCGGCGATTCGCACCGCCAGGGCCCGGCACGAGGAGCTGGCCGCGCTCAGGGAGCAGGCGGACTCCCTTGCAGAGGCTCTCGCCGCGCGCAAGGCGATCGAGCGCGCGAAGGGGCTGCTGATGGAGCGCGAGGGGCTGAGCGAGGAGGACGCTTTCGCGCGTTTGCGCAAGGCGAGCCAGCTCTCGGGCCGGCCGATGAGAGTGGTGGCGGACGCGCTGATCGCCACCCTCGCCGACGCCGAAAACCAGAGCTAGCGACCGGGTTACGCCTGCGCCTCTTCGAAGAGACGCTCCCAGCGCGAGAGCAGCTCCTGGAGCGCGTCCCGTGCCCGCCGGTGGGCCGCGAGCGTCTCGACGTTCGACCAGTCCTCCGCCAGCAGCCGCTCCAGCTCCGCGACCGCCTCCTCCTGCCGCGAGATCTCGCCTTCGAGCCGCTCCAGGTCGCTCGGCCGCGGCACCGGCGCCGATTTCGGCTTTTCCCGGCGCGGGCGCGCCGGCGCAGGGATCGGCTCGACCGGCTCGGTTCGCCGGCGCGCGTACTCGGCCCACCCACCATCGTACGACCGCACCGTCTCGTCTTCGATCGCCAGGAGGCGAGGGGCGACCGCATCCAGCAGCGCCCGGTCGTGGGACACGAGCAACACGGAGCCCGGGAAGGCGTCGAGCGCGGCCTCGAGCGCCTCGCGGCTCTCGAGGTCTTGGTGGTTGGTGGGCTCGTCGAGGACGAGCAGGTTTGCGCCCGACGCGACCACGAGCGCCAGCGCGAGCCGCCGCCGCTCGCCCCCGGAGAGGGCGGTCACCGGCTTCTCGTGCTGTTCCCAGCCGGAGAAGAGAAAGCGGCCGAGGAGCGCCTGCGCCTGCGGGCGCGGCAGCCCGGTCGCCTGCTGCGCGCAGTCGAGCACGCTGCCGCGCTCGTCGAGCTCGAGCTCGTGCTGCGAGAAGTAGGCGGGCTGCACGCCGTGGCCGAGCCGAACGGAGCCCGCCCGGGGCTCGCGGAGCCCCAGGATCGTCTCGAGGAGCGTCGTCTTGCCCGAGCCGTTGCGCCCGACGAGCCCGACGTGCTCGCCCCGCTCGAGCACGAACGTCGCCTCGCCGAGCAGCGTCTTGTCTCCGGCGGAAATCGCGAGGTCGGCGGCCTCGACGACGATGCGCCCGCTGCGAGCCGGCTCGAGGAAGTCGAACCCGAGCGAGCGGCTCCGGCGGGTCAGCAGCTCGAGCTCTCGGGCGGCGCCCGCGCGCGTCTGCTCCAGGCGCTGGATCTGGGTCAGCTTCGCCTGCGCCTGCCTCGCCTTGCTCCTCTTGTAGCGGAACCGCTCGACGAATCGCTCGAGCCGTGCGATGTCCTCGCCGACCCGCTCGGCGGTCTTCGCGGCGGCGGCGGCGCGGGCAGCCTCTTCCCGCCGCCACGCATGCCACGCGCCCGGGAAGAACAGTGACCGGCCCGCCTCGAGCTCCAGCACGGCCGTCGTCACCGCCTCGAGGAACCAGCGGTCGTGCGCGACGAGAATGACGGCGGCGTCGAGCGACTGGAGCTTCTGCTCGAGCCACTCGAGATTCTCGACGTCGAGGTGGTTCGTCGGCTCGTCGAGCAAGAGCAGATCGGGGTCGCCGGCGAGCGCGCGCGCGAGCGAGGCGCGCGTGAGCTCTCCGCCGGAGAACGTGTCGAGCGGCCGCTCGAGATCCTGCTCGGAGAAGCCAAGCCCGCGCAGGGCCGCGACAGCCCGCTCGCGCCATGTGTATCCGCCGGCGTGCTCGAGGCGGGCCTGTGCCTCGGCATACCGGCGCAGCGTGAGCGGGCCGTGATCGGCGGCTGCCATCGCCTGCTCGAGCCTGCGCAGCTCGGCTTCGGTCGCGGCCAGGTCCTCGGCGCCGCCGAGGGCGTATTCGCGCAGGCTCAACCCTCGTTGAAGAGGGGGACGCTGGTCGTGGAGCGCACTGCGCGTGCCCTTTGCGAAGACGAGCTCGCCGCCGTGCCGCTCGCTCTCGCCCGCGAGCATGCGAAGCAGCGTCGTCTTGCCGGCGCCGTTCGGCCCGGAGAGTGCGAGCCGGTCGCGCCGCTCGAGCGAGAACGAGACGCCCTCGAAGAGCAACGAGCCCGCGATCTCCTTGCGCAGGTTGGAGGCGATCACGACGGCCATGGAGCTAAGGGTAGTGGGCGCCTGCGCGACAGCTAACCCGGCGTCTGCCGGATCACGGCGAGCAGTGCCGAGGCCTGTTCTAGGCGGCGGCGACCGGCGAGCGCACGAGCGCGCGGGCCGCCTGGACGATGTGCTCGGCGTCGATCCCGGCCGCCGCCAACAGCTCCGCCGGCGTGCCGGACCCGGGCATCTCGCGCACCGCCAGGCGCTGCACCCGCACAGGAGCCTCGCCGTCCGAGAGCGCCTCGAGCACCGCGTCCCCCAGCCCGCCCTCGGGCCAGTGGTCCTCCACGGTCAGCACCCGCCCGCCGGTCGCCTCGGCCGCCGCGCGCAGCGTCTCGCCGTCCACCGGCTTGACGGAGTAGAGATCGATCACACGCGCGGAGATGCCCTCCCTCTCGAGCTCCTCCGCCGCCTTCAGGGCCTCGTGCAGCGTGATCCCGGCCGCCGCGATGGCCACGTCGTCGCCTTCGCGGAGAACCCGCGACCCGCCGACCGGAAAGTCCTCGTCCGCCCCGTAGACGACTGGAGTCGCCGCGCGGGTCGTGCGCAGGAAGACGATTCCGTCGCGGTCGGCCATCGCCTCGACCAGCTTCGCCGTCTGGTTCGCGTCGCACGGGTAGAGCACCGTCGAGTCGTGCACGGCCCGAATCATCGCCAGGTCCTCGAGACCCATCTGCGACGGCCCGTCCTCGCCGATCGAGACGCCGGCGTGCGAGCCGCAGAGGCGGATGTTCGCCTGGCTGATCGCCGCCATCCGGATGAAGTCGTAGGCGCGGGTGAAGAAGGCCGCGAAGGTCGAGGCGAACGGCACCCAGCCCCGAACCTGGAGCCCGACCGCCGCCGCGACCATCTGCTGCTCGGCGATGAACATCTCGAAGTACCGCTCGGGATACGCCTTCGCGAACTCCTCGGCGTAGGTCGAGTTGCTCACCTCGCCGTCGAGCGCGACCACGTCGCCGCGCGACGCGCCGAGAGCGACCAGCGCGTCTCCGTAGGCTCTGCGCGTCGCCACCTCCTCGCCCTCATCCCAGGTCGGCAGCTCCCCTCCCTCCGTCTCGAAACGGTGCGGCTGCCCGTCGCCCTCCGGCTTCGCCACCTCGACCACGATGTTGCGCACACCGCCGAGCTCCTCGATCGCCTGCTCCGGGTTGTCGAGAGCCTTGCCGTGCCAGCCGTCCTTGTCCTCGACCTCCTCGACGCCCTTGCCCTTTATGGTTTTCGCCACCACCACCGTCGGCGCGCCGGTCGTCGAGACCGCCTCCGCGTAGGCGCGGTCGATCGCCTCGACGTCGTGCCCGTCGATCGCGATCGGATGCCAGCCGAAGGCGCGGGCGCGCTCGACGTACGAGTCGAGGTCCCAGCCGTGCATCGTCTCGCCCCGCTGGCCGAGCCGGTTCACGTCGAGCACCACGGTCAGGTTGTCGAGCCCGTAGAAGGCGGCGTGCTCGAAGGCCTCCCAGACGGAGCCCTCGGCGACCTCGCTGTCGCCGTGGAGCACCCAGACGCGGTACGGCAGGCGGTCGAGCTTCTTGCCCGCGAGCGCGATCCCGACCCCGTACGGCAGCCCCTGCCCGAGCGAGCCGGTCGCCACGTCCACCCACGGGGCCGCCGGGGTCGGATGGCCCTGGAGGCGGCTGCCGAGCTTGCGGAAGGTGAGGAGCTCCTCGTCGCCGATCGCCCCTGCCGCCTTGAACATCGAGTAGAGCAGGGGAGACGCATGTCCCTTGGAGAAGACGAGGTGATCGTTGCGCGGGTCGTCCGGCGAGTCGACGTCCAGGCGCAGGTACTTCGCCAGGAGCACGGCCATCAGGTCGGCTGCGGACATCGAGGAGGTGGGATGGCCCGTTTTCGTGACGGCACTGCAGCGGACGGAATCGACCCGCAGCTGCTGTCCCAGCTCCCGCCAGAGCTCGGTCTCGTTCATCCTGCCGGACCTCCTTGGACGACGACTCAAGGAGTAACGTAACGGTCCTGATGAGAGTGGCGGTCGCCTTCGACCACCGCGGCGTCAAGCTGCGCGAGCGCCTGCTCTCCGAGCTGGAGGGGCTGGGGCACGAGACGCTCGACCTCGGCACCGACACCCCGCAGCCGCGAATCGACTACCCGGACAAGGCCCGCGAGGTCGGCGAGGCGATCCAGGGCGGCGAGGCGGAGCGGGCGGTGCTCATCTGCGGCTCCGGCGTGGGGGCGTCGGTGGCCGCCAACAAGCTCGCGGGTATCCGCGCGGCCGTGTGCCACGACGGCTACTCGGCGCACCAGGGCGTCGAGCACGACGACATGAACGTGCTCTGCCTCGGTTCCGAGGTCGTCGGCCCGGAGCTTGCCGCGGAGCTCGTCCGGGTATTCCTGAACGCAAGGTTCGACGGCGGCGAGCGCTACGTCCGTCGCCTCGAAAAGGTTGAAGCAATGGAAGGGGAAAGGACCTATGGCTAAGTCACGGCTGCAGCAACTTTCGGAGCTCGGGCAGAGCGTCTGGATCGACTACCTCTCGCGCGACCTGCTCCGCACGGGCGAGCTCGAACGGATGATGCGCGAGGACGCGGTGGTCGGCGTGACGTCGAACCCGACCATCTTCCAGAAGGCGATCTCGCACGGGGACGCCTACGACGAGCAGCTGCGCGAGCTTCTCGAGCGCGAGGACGACCTGAAGGAGATCTTCCTCGAGCTCGCGGTCCGGGACGTGGCCGATGCGTGTGACCTGCTCCGACCGGTCTGGGACGGCCGGCACGGCCAGGACGGGTACGTCTCGATCGAGGTCGACCCGAACCTCGCCTTCGACACCGAGGCGACGATCGCCGAGGCGCAGCGGCTGCACGAGCTGGTCGACCGGCCGAACTGCTTCGTCAAGATCCCGGCGACGAAGGCCGGGCTTCCCGCGATCGAGGAGATGATCGCGCGCGGTCGCAACATCAACGTGACGCTGACCTTCTCGCTCGAGCGCTACGCGGAGGTCGTCGAGGCGTACCTACGCGGGCTCGAGCGCCTGGTCGAGAGCGGCGGCGATCCCGCTCCGGTCGGGTCGGTGGCGAGCTTCTTCGTCTCGCGCGTGGACACCGAGGCCGACCGGCGCCTCGACGAGGCGGGCGCGCCGAAGGAGCTCAAGGGCAAGCTCGCGATCGCAAACGCGAAGCTCGCCTACCAGCGCTACAAGGAGCTCTTCGCGGGTGAGCGCTGGGTGGCGCTGAAGGCGAAGGGCGCACGCACGCAGCGCTGCCTCTGGGCCTCGACGTCGACCAAGAACCCGGAGTACCGGGACGTGATGTACGTCGAGGAGCTGATCGGGCCTGTGACCGTGAACACGATGCCCGAGGAGACGATCGAGGCGTTCCAGGACCACGGCGAGGTCGCCCCGACGCTCGAGCGCGACCTCGACAAGGCGAAGCGCGTCTTCGAGCGGATCGCGGAGGAGGGCGTCGACTACGACGACGTGGTCGCGGTGCTCGAGCAGGAGGGCGTGCAGAAGTTCGCCGACTCCTTCTCGGAGCTGCTCGAGGGCGTGCGCGCGAAGCGGGGCGAGCTCGTCTCGGCCTAGACGGTCGCCCATGGAGGCGCAAACGCTCCACAACTTGGGGCTCTATTCGGAGCTGGCAGGCGAGGGTCCACCGGTCGTCCTCATCCATGAGGGCATCTGCGACAGCCGCATGTGGGCACCGCAATGGGAGAGCTTCCCTCGGGCGCATCGGACGATCCGCTATGACCTGCGCGGATACGGCCGCTCGCCCGTGGCGTCCGGTCCGTACTCACATGCTCGCGATCTCCTGGCGCTGTTCGGCGAGCTGGAGCTCGAGCGCGCGTCCCTCGTGGGCGTCTCGGTCGGCGGACGCATCGCCCTCGAGGTCGCCCTGGCGCGCCCCGACCTTGTGGATGCGCTCGTTCTCGTCGGCAGCGGCCTTCCCGGGCACGCGTGGTCAGAGGTAACGGCGAGCGTCTGGGCGGACGAGGAGGCGGCGTTCGAGCGGGGCGATCTCGACGAGGCCGTGGAGCTCGTCCTGCGACTGTGGGTGGACGGGCCGCGGCGGTCGCCGGACGAGGTCGATCCGCGCGTCCGTGAGCTCGTCCGGACGATGCAGCGAACCGCCTACGAGCTGGAGCGATCCGCCGGTGGCGCCGCGCATGAGGAGCTGCTGGTTCCGGACCTTGCGAAGCGGCTGGCGGAGGTCACGGCCCCCACCCTGGTGCTCGCGGGAGACGAGGATGTGCCCGACATCCACGCCATTGCCGACCGGCTCGCGAGCGAGATCCCCGGCGGAAGGCGGGCGTCGATCGCCTCGACCGCGCACGTGCCCAGCCTCGAGCGGCCGGCCGAGTTCGACGAGCTCGTGCTCGGCTTCCTGGCCGAGCACCAGGCACGATGAATCCAGAGCAGCTCGTCGAGCGGATCTGGGCGAGAGATCCCACCGTCTGGACTGGCGGAGACGAGGCCCATTGGCTCGGTTGGCTCGACGAGCCGGTCCGGATCCCGGATCGCTTCCAGTGGGTCGAGGACGCGCGTCCGCAGTTCGATTCGTTCGTCCTGCTCGGGATGGGTGGCTCGTCGCTCGCCCCCGAGGTGCTGCGGCGCACCTCCGGCGCCGACGCCTTCCACGTCCTCGACACGACCCACCCACGCGCGATCCGCCGGCTCGAGGAGAGCCTCGACCTCGCGCGCACGCTCTTTGTCGTGTCGTCCAAGTCGGGCACGACCCTCGAGACCCGCTCGCATCTCGACTACTTCTGGGAGCGCGCCGGCAAGCGCGGTGAGCGCTTCGTTGCGATCACCGACCCGGGCTCGGAGCTGGAGGCTCTCGCGCGCGAGCGGGGCTTTCGTACCGTCGTCGCCGGGGAACCGACGATCGGCGGGCGCTACTCCGCGCTGTCGCCGTTCGGGGTCGTCCCCGCGGCCCTGATCGGCGTCGACCTTCCGCGCCTGCGCGAGCGGGCGCTGGAGATGGCAGAGGCCTGCCGCGGCTCCGACAGCCCCGGCCTCGAGCTCGGTCTCCAGCTCGGCCGGGGCTGGCAGGACGGCCGCGACAAGGTCGCGATCAGGCCGAACCCCGGCGGCTTCGGCCTCTGGGCGGAGCAGCTGATCGCGGAGTCCACCGGCAAGAACGGGAAGGGTCTGATCCCCGCGCCTGGGGAATCGCCCGACGGGCCCGACCGCCAGCTCGCCGAGGTGCGGATCGAGGATCCCTACGCCCTGGGCGCCGAGCTCTTCCGCTGGGAGTTCGCAACCGCGGTCGCGGGCTCGATCCTCGGGATCAACCCGTTCGACCAGCCTGACGTGCAGGCGGCGAAGGACGCCACGAACGAGGTGCTCGCCGCGGGCGGGGATCCGGACATCGAGCCGAAGGGCTCGCTCGAGGAGCTGCTCGCGCTGGCCGGCCCTGGCGACTACGTGGCGATCCAGGCGTTCGTCGATCCCGCGCGCGAGGCGGGGCTCGAACCGCTCGCCGACCGGATCCGCGCCGAGACCGGCTGCGTCGTCACGGTCGGGCTCGGCCCGCGCTACCTGCACTCGACCGGGCAGCTGCACAAGGGCGGCCCGCCCAGCGTGCTCGCGCTCCAGGTCGTGGACGACCCGGGCGAGGAGTTGAAGATTCCGGGCCGGAAGTTCGGGTTCGCGCGCCTGATCCGCGCGCAGGCGGCAGGGGACTACGCTTCGCTCGAGCAACGCGGCCGCCGGGTCGCCCGAATCAGACTGGAGGACATGTAAGTGTCCCTTCCGCCGGCTGCGGCGCGCTCTGGCGGCTGCAAAGCGGCGCCAGGCCGCGTCCTCAGTCGCGCCCGTACTCTCTCGAGTACGAACGCTCCCTGCGTCCTTGCCTTGCTTGCTTTTCGCTCGCCAGAGCATCACCGCAACCGACGAAAGGAACACTCATGAAGCTGGGCATGGTCGGTCTCGGCCGGATGGGCGCGGGAATGACGGAGCGGCTGCGCGCGGAGGGTCACGAGATCCAGACGTACGACCCGAAAGTCGAGTCGACCGCCGGCTCGCTGGAGGCGCTCGCCTCTCAGCTCGAGCCGCCGCGCGCGGTCTGGCTGATGATCCCGGCCGGCAAGATCACCGAGGACGCGTTCCGCGAGCTGCTGACGATCCTCGAGCCGGGCGACACGATCGTGGACGGCGGCAACTCGAACTTCCGCGACTCGCAGCACCGGCACGCCGAGGCGGCCGAGCGCGAGCTCCACTTCGTCGACGCAGGCGTCTCCGGAGGGATCTGGGGCCTGCGGGTCGGCTTCTGCCTGATGGTCGGCGGGGAGGACGAGCCCGTGCAGCGGCTCGAGCCGGTCTTCCGCACCCTCGCCCCGGAGGACGGCTATGCGCACGTCGGCGGCCCCGGCGCCGGGCACTTCACCAAGATGGTCCACAACGGGATCGAGTACGGCCTGATGCAGGCCTACGGCGAGGGCTTCGAGATCCTGCACGCATCGGAGTTCGACCTCGACCTGCACGAGATCGCCGGCATCTGGCGGAACGGCTCGGTCGTCCGGAGCTGGCTGCTCGAGCTCCTCCACGCGGCCTTCGAGCAGGACGGCGGCGACCTGGAGAAGATCGAGGGGTACGTCGAGGACTCGGGCGAGGGCCGCTGGACGGTCTTCGAGGCGATCAACGAGAGCGTTCCCACGCCGGCGATCAGCGCCGCGTTGTACGCCCGCTTCGCCTCTCGCCAGGACGAGTCGTTCGCCGCCAAGGTTGCCGCCGCGCTGCGCAACCAGTTCGGCGGCCACGCGGTTCGCCCGGCCGGCTCGTAAACAAACACAGCCACGTGTGGATCAATAGGGGCGTGGCGCAGCATGCCGACGTGGCCGACCTCGATTACCGCGCGATCGCCGACGTCCTGGAGGTCGAGGTCGGCACCGTGTCCGCCACGCTGAGCGCCGCGCACCGAACGCTGCGCAAGGAGATCCAGGAGGTTCAGAAATGATGGACGTCGAGCCGCTGATCCGCACCCGCCTCGATCGGCTCGCGCCTCTCCCGGAGGCATCTCTGCGCGATTGGGCAGACGTCCTCGATCGCGCCGGTCGTGGGCGACGTCTGCGCGGCAGGCGATCATCTCGCGTAGTGATCCTCGCGCTCGCGCTCGGGGTCGTTGCGCTCGGGCTCGGGGTCGTTGCGCTCGGGCTGTTTGTTGCGGCCCCCGCGCTCGGGTTTCGCCCGGTCGCCGAGGTGTTCGGAAGCGAGCCGACGCCGAGCTGGACATGGCCTGAGGGCGTACCAGGTCAGCCGGTTGAGCCACCGGCGATCGTCAGGAGCATGAACCAGGACACGGGCACTCGCCTGCTGCCCCGGGTCGATCTTGCCACCCTTCGAGAGGTCGTTTCGACTGGGAGAGGCCTTGCAGCGGAGACGGTGCTTGCCGCGCGTGGGACGAACGGCGACGTGTGTCTTGCAAACGTTGCCGGCGATGGCTCGCGAGGCGGTGCCTTCCGCTGCGTCCACGACTCCGCGCCGACAGGCGGGATGACCCCTATGCAGCAGGGACTCTTTCTGGCGGCGTCAGGCGGCGGACACCGCGGGAGCGTCGTCGACTACGCGACGGTGCTCGGCGTGGTCCGCTCGGACGTCGGTCTTGTCGAGCTCGAGCTTCAGGACGACGAGACGATTGAGCTGCCGCTGAACCGCTGGCGTGGTTTCGGCTACTCGACGACCAATCCGCAGCGGTTCCCGAAGAGACTGACCATCTACCGAACGTGGAGCTCGCTCTTCGGTCACCACCAGAAGCTCCTGGACGCCGTGCCGCTCGCGAGCGAGGACGTCTCGCCGAGCCCGCTCTGCGGTGGAAAGTACGGCCCCTGCCCGGAGGGCGTCAGGCCGTAGCTGCGCCGGGAGTCTAGGCTTCGGTCGTGGCGACGACGCAGCAGCCGGTTGCGGAGGAGAACCCGCTCCTCGAGGGGCTGAAGCTCCGGCGCACGGCCGACCCTTGCGTCCTCGTCATCTTCGGCGCCTCGGGCGACCTGACGAAGCGAAAGCTCTTCCCGGCGCTCTACTCGCTCGCGCTTCGCCAGCTGCTGCCGGAGCGGTTCGCCGTCGTCGGCGTCGCCCGCAGCGAGGAGACCGACGACCAGTTCCGCGAGCGGATGAAGGCCGCCGTGCAGGAGTTCGGCCGCGACGAGTTCCGGCAGGAGACCTGGGACTGGCTCGCCGAGGGGACGCGCTACGTCGCCACCGAGTTCACCGACGAGGGCGGCGAGGACCGGGTGGTCAAGGTGCTGAACGAGCTCGACGAGCAGCGCGGCACGGGCGGCAACCGCGTCTACTACCTCGCCGTCCCGCCTGACGCGATCGCGCCGCTCGTCCACGAGATCGGCGAGCGCCGCTCGGCGGAGGGCTGGACGCGCCTGATCGTCGAGAAGCCATTCGGCAGCGACCTCACGTCGGCACGAGAGCTGAACGAGGAGCTCCAGCGCTACTTCGACGAGAGCGAGATCTTCCGGATCGACCACTATCTCGGCAAGGAGACGGTCCAGAACCTGCTCGCGCTGCGGTTCGCCAACGGGATCTTCGAGCCGATCTGGAACCGCCAGTTCGTCGACCACGTCCAGATCACCGTCGCCGAGTCGATCGGGATCGAGGGCCGGGCGGCCTTCTACGAGCGGGCGGGCGCGATCCGCGACATCTTCCAGAATCACCTGCTCCAGCTGGTCGCGCTCACGGCGATGGAGCCGCCGATCGACTTCACCTCGGAATCGGTCCGGAACGAGAAGGTGAAGGTGCTGCGGGCGATGCACACGCCGGGGCCGAAGCACGTCGTCCGCGGGCAGTACGGGCCCGGCTACGTGGCGGGAGAGGAGGTTCCCGGCTACCGCGACGAGCCCGGCGTCGCGCGCGACTCGATGACCGAGACCTTCGTCGCGGCGAAGCTCTTCGTCGACAGCTGGCGGTGGGCGGACACGCCCTTCTACGTCCGCGCGGGGAAGCGGCTCGCACGCCGCGAGACCTCGATCGCGATCGAGTTCAAGCGCGCGCCGCACCCGCCCTTCGAGGTGACCGAGGACGGGCTGCGCCCGAACGTGCTCGTCGTCCACGTCCAGCCGGACGAGGGCGTCTCGCTCGAGTTCGCGGCGAAGGTGCCGGGGCAGGGGATGACGCTGCGGACGGTGCACATGGACTTCCTCTACGGCGGCGCGTTCCGCACCGGGATCCCCGAGGCCTACGAGCGGCTGATCCTCGACTGCCTGCTCGGCGACTCGACCCTCTTCACGCGCTCCGACGAGGTCGAGGAGCAATGGTCGCTCGTGGACGCGATCGTCGCGTTCTGGAAGCGCGACCGGCCGGCCTTCCCGAACTACGCGGCGGGAACCTGGGGTCCGGCGGGAGCCGACGAGCTGATGCGGCGGGACGGGCGATCGTGGCGACGGCGCTAGGTTCCATCAGCGAAATCGAGCACGAGCTCGCCTTGGCACGCATGGGCGATCGCGGCGAGCCGTTCCAGCGCACCAGCGTGATGACGCACGTCGCCTGGGTGCCGGAGGCGTGGGTCGAGGCCGCGGAGGACGTGCTCGCGGGGCTCGCAGAACGGCATCCGTCGCGGACGATCGTGCTCTTCCCGCAACCGGAGGCGGCCGACGGGATCGAGGGAAGCGCCGAGGTCGACTGCTTCTCGGCGGGTGAGGGCCGGCAGGTCTGCACCGAGACGATCCGGCTCCGTCTCGGCGGCGTCCGCGCGGCGGCGGCGGCGAGCGTGGTACAGCCGCTGCTTCTGCCCGACCTGCCCGTCTTCCTGCGCTGGCGGGGACTGCCGCCCTTCGACGAGCGCTCCTTCGCGGAGCTCGCCGACGCGGTCGACCGCCTGATCGTCGACAGCACCGAGTGGCCCGGGTTGCCCGAGCCGTACGCGAGCCTGGCCGAGTTCTTCGAGCGTGCCGCCGTCTCGGACATCGCGTGGGCGCGCACCAGCCGCTGGCGCCGGCAGCTCGCCTCGCTCTGGCCCGGGATCGCGGACGTGCGGCGGATCAAGGTGACCGGAACCGAAGCGCAGGCCTGCCTGCTCGCGGGCTGGCTGCGGTCTCGGCTCGGGCGACAGGTCGAGCTCGAGCACGAGCCCGCCGACCGGCTCGCGGGCGTCGAGGTGGACGGGAAGCCCGCGCCGTTCCCTCCGGGCGACCCGCCCGACCCCTCCGACCTCCTCAGCGACGAGCTGGAGCGCTTCTCGCGCGATCGGATCTACGAGGACGCCGCCCGCTCAGCGGTCAGTGCCTCTTCCAGTGATGGTGTCCAGGCTCTCGGTCGCTAGCACCAAGCCAGAGGCCACACTCGTCTGCAGCGCAGGCTGGGCAGCCTGCGCAAGGGCGAGGGTGGACTCTGGCGCAGCGTGATAGCGCGTGAGAGACGGGCGTTCATCGCTGGAGGGGGCACTAATGTGACGCCGTGGGCCCGCGGCGCCGTATAGGTCCCGTGAGGTCGAGCGAGCAGGACTTCGCCGCAGCGGCCGAGAGCCATCTCGACGACGTCCACGCCTACCTCGTGTACCTCACCGGAGACAAGATCGTGGCCGAAGAGCTGACAGCCGAGACGTTCGCCCGGGCGCTCGAGCGCTGGCGCCGCTACGACCCGCGCCGCGGCAGCCCGCGCACCTGGCTGTGCCAGCTCGCGCGGACGACCGCGCTCGACCACTTTCGCGCCGACGAGCGCCGACGGCGGCGCGAGGGCCGGTACGTGCTCCAGGTGCGGGAAGCCGAGGAGCCGCTCTTCGGCGAGGGTCTCTCACCGGTCCTCGAGCGGGCGCTTGCCCGGCTGTCGGCGGCCGAGCGCGAGGTGGTCGCTCTGCGCGTGGTGCTCGAGCTGGACGGCGAGGGAGCAGCACGCGTGCTCGGGATCAGCCCGAGCGCGTGCTCTACGCGGCTCAGCCGCGCCCTGCAAAAGCTGGAGAAGGAGGTGAGCGCCGGTGTCGCCGCTTGAGCTCGTCGACGACCGCTTCGAGCAGCTCGCGCGCGAGCTGCGGGCCGCACGACCCGTCCCATCGGAGCGCCTTCGCAAGCGCGTCGCGGTGTTGGCGCGGGTGGAGCCGGAGAGGGGTCGCGAGCCTGAGAGCCGGGCGCACATCCTCTGGGGCCGCTCGACCAAGCGGATCGCGCTGGCGCTAGCGGTGGTTGCGATCGCCGTGCCGCTCGTCGGGGCGGGCGTTCAGGGGCTTCACGACAGCCTTTCCTCGAAACCGCCGTCCCAAGTCGCGGGACGGAACCCGTCGCCCGGACCGGAGTCCGTCCAGCACGGATCGCAGTCTGCGCAGGTCCCTCGGAACGGGTTCACGCGCGACCGCCCCGCCATCGCGCCCAATCCTGGTCGCCTTCAGCAGTACGACGCGGCGTTGCGCCTGCGGGTCGGGAACGTCGACGCTCTCTCGAAGGCGACGAAGCGGGCAATGAGAGTCACCCGCGGCCTCGGCGGTTACGTCGCCTCCGTCGGCTACTCGACCCGAAGCGGCCGCCGCGGCGGCGCAACGCTCGTCGTGCGCGTTCCGGTCCCGAACGTGCAGACCGCGATCGAGCGTTTCAGCGCCCTCGGGACGATCCTCGGCCAGCGCGTGTCGATCCTCGACGTCCAGCGGCGCGCCGTCCGCCAGTCCCGCCAAATCCGCTCTCTCGCGCGAGACCTCGCCCGAATCGAGCGGCTACTCCCTACGGCCACGGACGCCGAGAGGGTCGGCCTGCTCCAGGAGGCGCGGGCCGACCGGCTCGCACTGAAGAGCCTCCGCCGGCAGCATCGCGTGCTCCTGCGGCGCGCGCGGCTGGCGAAGGTGACGCTGTCGCTGACGACTCCGCAGCAGCATGCCGCCGCCGCGGACGGCCGTCTCCGGAACACGCTCGACGACGCAAGTGCCGTCCTGGTGCGGGAGCTCCAGATCCTGCTCTACGCGCTCGTGGTGGTCGGTCCCCTCCTCGCGATCGGTGGGATCGCGATCGCGCTCGCCCGCGCGCAGCGTCGCCGTTCCGACCGGCGGCTCCTGGATCGCGCCTAGCGAGTGACGTCAGCCGGGGGACAGCGCCCGCTCGAGCGCCGCGGCGGCGCCGAGGACGCGCGCGTCCTCCCCCGGAGCGGCCGCGAGCTGGACCGAGGCGGGCAAGCCGTCCTCGGCTGCGCCGCACGGAAGCGCGAGCGCTGGCCAGCCGCTCACGTTGAACGGAAGCGTCAGACACGTGAGCTTGTCGCGAAGCGCGAGCTCGTCGGAGGGCGCGGGCGGCGCGACGCAGACCAGCGCGGGCGTGACGACGAGGTCGACCTGGGCGGCGGCGTCGAGGAGTAGCTCGCGGTAGCGCTTGCGCGCCGACGCGGCGCGCTCGTACTCGGCGTCGGTCACGTCGAGGCAGCGCTCGACCTTTCGGCGGACGTTCTCGCCGTAGGAGTCGGCATGTTCGAGGAAGAGCTCGCGGTGGACGTCGGCGACCTCGCGCCTGAAGGCGGCTCCGAGGCCGTCGGCGAGCGGCAGGTCGAGGTGGCGCCGGCGCGGGAAGTATGCTGCTGCGGCTTCGACACGGGCGTGCACCTGCGGGTCGGCCAGTTCGAGCCAGGCGACTCCGACCTCGAGGTCCTCGAGCTCGACCTCGGCGGGCGTGAGCTCCGGTGCGAGCGCGGACATCATCCGGACGCAGCCGGCGACGTCGCGTGCCATCGGGCCTGCGTGGTCGAAGCTCGGCGCGAGCGGGAAGCACCCGTCCAGCGGCACGAGCCCGTAGCTCGGCTTGACGCCGACCACGCCGCAGCAGGCGGCAGGAATCCGGATCGAGCCGCCCGAGTCGCTGCCGAGCGCAGCATCGGCGAGGCCCGCAGCAAGCGCGGCCGCCGACCCGCCGCTCGAGCCGCCGGCGACCCGTCCCCGCCTGAGCGGGTTCGGGACGGTGCCGAAGTGCGGGTTCTCGGACGTCGTGCCGTAGGCGAACTCGTGCAGGTTGGTCTTGCCGACGTTCACGTAGCCGGCCGTCTCGAGCCGGCGCACCGTCTCGGCGGTCTTGCCGGGAACGTGGTCCGCGAAGAGGATCGAGCCGTAGGTCGTGGTGACCCCGGCGGTGTCGAAGAGGTCTTTCACGGCGAGACGAAAGCCGTGCTCCGGCTCTGTCGCAACCTCGGGTCGGGCGAGGAAGATCCCTTCCAGCTCGGCGGCCCATGAAATCACGGCTCCGGCTCCGCGATCCAGCCCGTTGTCACGCTTTCGTCACGCTCTCGTCACCCACCAGCGCGAATTTCCCCGATACGATCGCCTCGGGGAGGAGGCTGGGCGAACCGAACTACAGGACGCTGGGGCGAAGAGCTCGCGGCGACCAGGGCGGCGCTCAGGTCAATCCAGGGCGAGGTAGATGAAGGCGGCCGCGACGGTGAGCCCGAACAGCACGAGGAAGAGGCCGAACAGCGCCAGCCCCAGGATCATGTTCTGGCGCTCGAGCTCCGGTTCTGTCATCCGAGCACCGGGTCGAGAGCCATCGCGACGAACAGCAGCGCCAGGTAGACGAGAGAGAACCGGAACAACGCGCCGGCCCGGACCGGCGTCGTCTCGCGCCGCAGTCTCCACGCGAGCCGCAGGAACAGCGCTCCGAGCAGCAGGCGGCGTCCAGAAGAAGACGATCAGGAACAGGAACAGGGCGGGCAGCGTCAGGCTCCCGGTGGCCGCCGCCCAGCCGACGAGCGGCGGTACCGCCCCGGCCGCGCCGCCGATGACGATGTTCTGCGGCGTGGAGCGCTTCAGCCAGCGCGTGTAGACGAGCACGTAGAAGAGGTTCCCGACGAGCGCGAGCACCGCCGTCAGCACGTTCACGAGCGACGCCAGGAGGACGAACGAGAACGCCGACAGGGCGAGGCCGAACTCGAGCGCCCGCGCGGGCGCGACCCGCTCCTCGGCCACCGGCCGGTGGCCCGTACGCCGCATCAGGCGGTCGACGTCGCGGTCGAGCACGTGGTTGAGCGCGCTCGCCCCGCCGCAGGCGAGCGCGAGGCCGGCCATGGTGACCGCAAGCGTCCCGCCCGGCGGCAACCCTCGCGCGCCCACGAACATCCCGGCCGCGCCGGTCAGGAGCAGGAGCGACATGATCCGTGGCTTGGTCAGCGTCACGTAGTCGCGCCAAGGCGCAGGCGGAACCGGCTCCCCGCGGAAGCACGCGGCCCCCGCGACCAGCGCCGCGGCCAGCGAGAGTCCCGCGAGCGCGAGGTGCGCGGGCCGTGAGACGACCAGCGCGGCCGCGAGAAAGGCGAGCAGCGC
>WNGF01001575.1_pt1 | contig 68135 bp, 65 predicted proteins | sample 5400641 | NCBI WGS metagenome assembly WNGF01 (sample SAMN13153371, study PRJNA577476) | soil metagenome | isolation source: 80 cm soil or saprolite under grassland replicate 2 | place: USA:California | collected 2016-06-15
GTGGCCAGCGCCTCGGGCTCCCGCTCGTCCAGCCGCACCGGGCCAGGCGGGGAGCTGCCGTAGCTGAACACCGCAACGCCGATCTCCACAAGCTCCGGCGTGTCGCGGTGCAGCCCCCACACCACCAGGCCCGCCACCCCTGCCGCCTCGGCCTCAAGGACCGCCAAGTCGCCGACACACGCCTCGTCGGACCGCCCGCCGTTGTCGATGACCAGCACGTCACCCTGCTCGGCCCGGCTGAACGCCTCCAGGAACACGTCCACGCTGCCGTAGTGCCGCGCCGGCAACGCGCGTCCCGCGATCCGGTGCCCGGGGACGACCGCGCCGATGCCCGGCGGCGCGGCGCGCAGCGGCACGTCGCTGCGGACGCAGGCATCGGCCAGCAGCGGCGTGGACAGGTCGGCGAAAGCCTTCAGCATGGCGTTCTCCCTGGCTCGGTCCCGTCACCATCGGCGGCGCGGATGCAGCGGGCGGTGCCGTGATCCTACCCAAGCTCAACGCGCCATTTGGCCCCGCAGCAATCCGCCAGCCCCCGCACGCCGGTAGTACCTGATGAGCGGGCAGTGCCCGGTCACTTCACGAACCGGAGGAGCGTCATGGCTGTTCGAAGCACCGGCTACCGGCGGCAGTGGTCGCCTACCTGATCGTCTACTTCGTCTTCTTCTACCACAGCGGTGGTGGTGGGGGAGGCGGGCTCTACTGACACCGGCGGGGCCCGGACGGTGTGCCTGCGCAGGCACACCGTCCGGGCCCTTTCAATTCCAGGACCTGACGCCGTCGAAGGTCGCGGCGAACGCCGTCTGTCCGTCCGACCGCACGAACCGAAGCTGATGGACGGCGGAGAGGTCGACGGGGATCTGGCCGCCCCACGCCCGGTTGCCTCCCCCCAGGACCGCCTTGCCGAGCGCCAGGTACCTGCCGTCGCGGGTCAGCGCCTGGACCTGGAGCTGGCCCTGGTCCGCAGCCCAGGGCTGCACTGTCACCACCATCCAGGACGGCTGCCCCTGGTACCCGAACACGGTGCCGACCCGACCCTGCGATCCCTGCAGCGGGGCCGCGGCGAACGTGGATCCCTGCCCCTGGCTCAGCACGGCCCGGTAGCCCTGCGCGAGCTGACGATCGCCGGCCGTGGCCACCAGCACCGACCCTGCGCCGATCGCCGCCGCGAGGACCGCGGCCGCCGCGACGGCCACCCACCGCCTGCCACGCGGAAGCCAGCCACGTGGAAGCGCTCGGAGCCCACGCGGCGGTGGCGGCTCGGCGACCGCGGTGAGGACGCGGGACCCGAATCCGAGCGGAGGCTGCCGTTCCGGCGCGAGCAGGAGCAGCTCGTCACCCACACCGGAGAGCTCGGTCACCAGCTGGCGGCACGCTGGGCAGCCGCTCAGGTGGCGCACGGCCGCGTCCCTGTCCTCCCCGGCCGCGATGCCCAGCGCGAACTCGGGTGCCAGCTCCCCGACCTGCTCGCAGCCCAACTCACCGGTCATGGGGCACCCCCAGCTCAGAGCGGAGCTTCATCATGGCCGCCCGGATCCGCGTTTTGACCGTGCCGAGCGGCAGACCGTCCAGCTCGCTCATCTCCTTGGCCGTGAAGCCGTAGAACACCGCCAGGACCAGCGCTCGCCGCTGGCCCTCTGGAAGCCGGCTCAGTGCCTCCCGCAGCGGTTCCGAGTCGACCACCTGGGCCTCGTTCCCATCCTCGCCTGGTCGCCTTGCCTCCATCGCGAGCAGGACCTCCGGATCGACTGGGTCGAAGCGTCTTACGGGCAGCATGTTGATCGAGACGTTGCGGGCGATCGTCAGCAGCCATGCCGCGACGGTGCCCCGTCGAGGGTCGTATGCCGAAGCGTGCCGCCAGGCCCGCACGAACGCCTCCTGCGCCGCTTCCTCCGCGGCGCCGCGATCGCGCAGGATTGAGTGCGTCAGGCCGAACACCCGACGCTGGAACCGCGCCACGAACACGGCGGCCGCGTCCCGCTCACCCGACCCCAGGCCCGCGAGCAGCGACTCATCCGACAAGTTCCACATGACCGATGCACCCACAGCACTCCACGTAGGGTTCTACCGGTGGAGCGCCCCTGAGGGATTCCACTTGTCGAACGAATCTCTGGGCCGGCGCATTCCGCTGGGGCAGCCGCGCCCCGCGGCTATGGCGCTTCGGCCAGCACCGGGTCGATGACCTTGTCGGCCACCCACTGCGCCCCCCGGTAGGGCCGCTCGCGTGGGGCCAGGACCAGGTGCCGCACGCCGGCATCGATGAGCTCCGCGGCCATCGCACGGGTCGCGGCGGGGTCGTCGCGGGAGAGAAAGATCTGGGCGGAGCGCGTGATCTCCCGCGGGTCGCGGCCGATGGCGGTGCAGTAGTCGTCGAGCACGCCGCTCTTGCGGCGGATCTCCTCGATGCTGATAAAGGGCGGGCCGGGGACGTTCCAGATGTCGGCGTGCTCCGCGACGACCCGGAGGGTCCGCTCGCCGTAGCCGCCGATCAGGATCGGGGGGTGCGGGCGCTGGACCGGCTTGGGTTCGCAGATCGCACCCTTGAGCTGGTAGTGGCGCCCGTCGAAGTCGAATGGGCCCTCGGTCCACATGCGCCGGATGATCGTGCACGATTCCGCCAGCGCCGCGACGCCCTCGCCCGGCGTGACAAGCGGGATCCCATAGGCCTGGAACTCCCGGACGGCTGGGTTCTCGCCACTGTAGTCCTGGAATTGCCCGGCGACCCGGGTGCCGCCGACCCCGATCCCGAAGATCAGCCGCCCGCGGGAGATGATGTCTGTGGTCGCCGCCATCTTGGCGAGCACGGCGGGTGGGCGGAGCCGGTTGCTGGTCACCATCAGCCCCAGCCGGATCCGCTGGGTCTGGGCGGCCAAGGCCGCCAGCAGCGTCCAGCCCTCGTGGAGCGGCGCCGCCGTGTCCCCGCGCAGCGGCACCATGTGGTCCCAGAGCCAGGCGTGCTCAATGGCCGGGACCGCGTCCGCATCCCGCCAGGCCTCGAGAATCTCGTCGTAGGTCGCGTTCCACGGGGTGGTCTTGATGCCAAAGCTCACCCGCTCGCGGTCAGTCATCGCGCTGACCCACCTCCTCAGCCAGCGGCCGGCGTCGCCGCCGTACCGTCAGCACAGTCGATCGTCAGTATTACTGACGATCAGTCTAGAGGTAGAGTCTCAACGTGTCCAATGATCGCCTGTACCCGCTGCTGAAGCACGCGCAGCTGCAGCTCGCCGAACTGATCGGGCCCGCCCTGGCACCGCACGGAATCGACGGGCGCGAGCTGGCCGTGCTCAACGCTCTCGCCGATCAGGACCCACTGTCCCAGCAGGAGGTCGCCCGCCGGCTCGGAATCGACCGCACCACGATGGTCGCCCTGGTCGACGCGCTGGAGGAAAAGGGTCTGGTGGGGCGCCGTCCACACCCCGGCGACCGGCGCAAGAACGTGGTGGAGCTGACCGGTACAGGCCACGACACCCGCCGCCACGCCACCCGGGCGAGCGAGGATGCGGAACGCCGGTTTCTCGCGGCGCTCGACGAGGACGACGCCAAGCGGCTCAAGGAGGCGCTCCGCGCCCTCATCTCCGCGACACCGGCACCAGATCCGTAGCCGGCGGGGAGGCTGCGCGTATAGTCTTCGCGGCGGTGTCGGTACTGCGCGACGAACGCGGGGGCGGTTTGGCCGAGCCTGTCGAAGGGGCGACCGGTGAGCTCGCGGAGGTGGTCCGCGGCTTCAGAAGCCATCCTGGCCTGCTCGGCAAGGCACGGATCGCGATGGTGACCGAGGTTCTCGGGCCAACCGACTGGAGTCGGGGACCGGGGGACGACGCGGCGGTGCTCCCACGGGACGGCGGTCATGCCCTCGTCGCCGGGGAGGCGATGTGGCCGCCCTTCGTGGAACGCGACCCGTACGGCGCGGGGATCGCCGCGGTGGTGGCCAACGTCAACGACGTCGCGGCGATGGGTGGACGGCCCGAGGCCTTGGTGGACACGATCGTCGCGGACGAGCCCTCGGCCCGTTCGGCGCTGGAGGGGCTGCGGTTCGCCGCTGAGCTCTACCGCGTGCCCGTGGTCGGAGGTCACCTCACGATTCGTCCAGGGCCGCCCGCGCTCTCGGCGTTCATCCTGGGGACGGCGCGGCGGCCGCTCCGCGCCTTGGAGGCCGCGCCTGGCCAGGCGCTGCTCTCCTGCGCCTGCCTGGACGGCCGGATGCGCGAGGACTTCCCATTTTTCTCCTCGATCCGCGAGCGCGGACCGGCGCTCGCCGACGACGTGCGGCTGCTGGCCGACCTGGCGGAGGCGGGTCACTGCCGGGCGGCCAAGGACGTCAGCATGGCGGGGGTTCTCGGGTCGCTGGCGATGCTGCTCGAGCCGACCCGCTGCGGCGTCCTGGTCGACCTCGAGGGCCTGCCACGACCGCCGGGCGTGTCGCTCACAGCTTGGACGGGCGCCTTCCCCTCGTTCGGCTTCCTGCTGTGCGCGCCCCGCTCACAGGTGCGGGCCTGCCGCGACGCCTTCGCCGCCCGAGGGCTGGCGTGCGAGCAGGTCGGGCTGCTCGACGCCTCCGGCGCGGTCCGCGCCAGGCTCGGGGGGCGGGAGGAGCTGCTGATCGACCTTCACCGGCAGCCGGTGACGGGGCTGCGGTGAGCCTGGCTGGAGATCGATGGCCATCCGCTGGTGGAGCCGCCCGACGTAGGGGGCGGGGTCCCCAGCGCGGTACCAGCCCAGGCGCTCGAAGAACGGTACGTTCGCGGGCTGGATCTGCGCCACCATCATGGACCCGCCGAGCTGCGACGCGGTCCGGACCGCAAACCGCACCAGGGGCGCGCCGACGCCGTGCCTGCGGAACGGCGACAGCACGGCCAGGCGGTCGCCCTTCCACCGGCCCGTCTCGGCGAGCGGGTAGAGGCGGACGGCACCGGCCACCTCGCCGGCCCAGAAGCCCAGCACGTGCAGCGTAGCGGGGTCCTGGTCGCGCTCGTCCGCGTCCGAGCCGCTGAACAGTCCCTGCTCCTCGACGAAGACGGCATGGCGGACCGCCAGGTGGAGCGCCCGCTCCGCCTCGCCGGCGACAACCCTGCAGCCCACCCGGTCGGGCGGGGCGGCGAGCTCAGCCGAGCTGAAGGACCGGTAGCGTGCGCCGGTTCGCTCCATGCGGCCTCCCCTCGAACGCGGACATCGCGGAGCAGGCGTTGCACCGGGCGCAGCCGGCCTTCACCCGCGCCGACTCCAGCCCGCTCACGGTCACGTACGGCGCGACCCGGCGGTACACCGACTTCACGTAGTCGGGGTCTGGCGGGAGAACCGACTCCATCAGGCTTCCCGCGCTGGGCCGCAGCGGCACGACGAAGGGGTAGACGCCCATGTCCACGGCTCGCTTGCAGGACTCCACCGTGACCTCGGGGTCCTCGCCCATGCCGAGGATCACGTAGGTGGACACCTGTCCGCGACCGAATACCTCGACCGCCCGGTCCCAGGCCCGGAAGTAACCCTCCACGCCGGTCCTGCCCTTCGCCGGGGCGACCTGGTCGAGGACCCGCTGGTCGAAGGACTCCACGTGAACCCCGACAGTGTCGACCCCCATGTCGCGCAGCGCCTCGAACACCGAGTAGTCGTCGGGAGGCTCGAACTGCGCCTGGACCGGCAGGCCGGTCGCCTCCTTGACGGCGCGCGCGCACCTGCCGACGTACAGCGCCCCCTTGTCGGCGCCCCGAGTCGTCCCCGTGGTGAGGGTGACGTCGACGGCACCGTCGAGCTCCTTGGCCGCCAGGGCCACCTCGGCGAGCTGCTCGGGCTTCTTCACCGGGATGGTGCGCCCGCCCTCCAGCGACGTCTCGATCGCGCAGAACCGGCACTGGTCGGCGTTCCCCCAGTAGACGCAGGTCTGGATCACGGTGCTGGCAAGCGAGTCCAGGTGGAGCAGGGCGATCTTCCAGTACGGGGTCCCGTCGGCGGTCTGGAGGTCGTAGAAACCCGGCCTCGCCGGCAGCGTGGCGCTCGCCAGACGCCGGCCGTCCCGGTACACGCCCCAGCCCTCGCGCTCCTCGCGCCGCAGTACGTACGGGGAGCTCGCGGCGAACCCGCTGACGTGTGGGAAGGTGACGGGGACGCCCTCGATCCAGATCATGCCGGCGTCGGCTGGGCCCGCGCCCCCACGGCGGCCCTCCTCCATCGGCGCCTCGACCCGCACGCCGAGGCTCTGCACCTCGGCGATGAGCGGCCCAAGCCCCGCGATCGAGCGGCTGTTACCACTTGTGTCCATAGAGCGCCTCGAAGTTCTGGTGGAGGATGCGGTCCTTGAGCTCCTTGCCGACCGGCTGCCCTGCGATCTTGTAGTACTCGCCCCAGAAGTCGCTCCACGGCTCGTCGGAGGCGAACATCACGCGGTCGTGGCCAACGCCACGGCGCTCGATCTCGGTGAGGAGCCAGCGGACCCCGAAGCCGACCGCCCAGGTGACGTCGGTGTAGACCTTGTAGCCCTGCTCGACCCAGTCCAGGAAGCGTGGCACGAGGCGGATGTGGCCGCTGACGCCGCCGCCGAAGTGGACCAGGTAGATCTTGGCCCGCTTGCCGTAGCGCTCCACGAGCGGGATGAAGTTGTTCAGGTCGGACGAGCCTCCTGGGCTGGTATGGAAGTGGAACACCAGGTCGTGCTCCTCGGCGGCCCGGAAGCAGGCCTCGGCGATCTCCCTGGTCTCGTCGTCCCAACCTTCGGGGTTGGGGTTGCCGCCGAGCAGGAACGTGGTCTTGAGGGCCACGATGCCATTCTCGCCGGCGTGCTCGAGGGCCTGGAGGGTCATCTCCTTGTTCTGCGGGAGGAACGAGACCCACAGCCCGCCTCGCAGGCGGTCGGAGGACTTGACGGAGTCGAGCACGAGGTCGTTGAGGGAAAACGGCTGCTGCTGCACGGGGATGCCGTAGTTGGGCAGCACCAGCGCGCGCTCGACGCCGAGCGCGTCCAGGTGCTGGAGGTACTGCCGCGCGGTCGGGAACTCGTAGACGGTCGGCTTCACCGGCTCGGCGAGGTCGTAGAACTTCCAGGCGGCCATCTCGCCGATGTGGCTGTGCCCGTCGATGGTCCGGCTGGGCACGCGCTCCTGGTTCATCTGTCGCCCTCCCCAACTCGATCCTGATGCCCTTGCGATGGCGACCCGGTCTCACATTCCCGGCGCAGGGCGGTGACGGCTTGCTTCCAAGCGGTGGGGTCGTCAAAGGTCCGCGGCGTGGCGACCGGCTGCGCGTCCCTGGCCAGTTCGCCGCTGACCGGGTCCAGGCGGGCGGCCTCGACGCCGTAGCGCGGCTGGTAGGTATCGGGGTCGAGCTCGACGAAGGAGTGGATCGCCACGCCGGTGGGGACGTGCAGCTCGACCCGGGAGGACACGGCCGCGGCGAAGGGATCGGGCGCCCGCTCGCCGGGCGGCTCCTGGAGCACGACCCAGCGCTCCCCCTTCGCCGTCGCCTCCTGAACCCGCGCGGCGACGGCGGCGCGGGCGGCAGCGGCCTTGACCTCCCGGTATCGGAGTGCGAAGGCCGCCCCCGCCGCCACGCCCAGATCGAGTCCCTCGGTGGGGGCCCCGACCCGGGCGGCGGTCCGGGCCGCCCGGGCGACGGCGTTGCCGAACGCGGCGGCCAGCGCCTCGGGGGTCGACAGGTCCCCGAGGTCGTCCGCCAGCGCGCGTACGAGCGCCAGGTACCGCTCGTACAGATCCGGCCTGGCCATCACGACCGGGTACAGGCGGCGCTCGGCAACGTTCCAGCGCTCGACCAGCTCGACAGGCGCTTGGCTCATGACGGGAACCGGGAGGTGGGCCCAAGCCCGGGCATGGCGGCCCGCGCGTCCGCGCCGCTGCCTAGATGTTCCAGGTGTTGAGGACGAACGCCCCCTCCTTCCAGGCGGTGAGGGCAGCGTCCAGGACGTCGCGCGGGTGGATGGGCTTGACGCCCTTCAGCATGTCGGACTCGCGCATGCCGTACAGGGCCGCGGCGGAGAAGCGGCAGGCGTAGACCTTGCCGCCCTCGTCCATGAACGTCTGGAGCTGCCGGTTGTAGTTCATGTTGCCGGGGAAGGCCTCGTCGCCCACCTTCGGGAACCCGCGGGTCGCGGACGCGATCAGCGAGCCGGGCCCGAACAGAACAATATGGGTGTCAAAGCCCTTTCGGTTGATGCGCGTGGCGGTCAGGAGGTTGACGACCGATACGGAGCTCTCGAAGGGGACGCTGTGGATGAAGATGTATGCCTTCTGGCCAGGCTCAGCCTGGTGGTCCTCGAAGACCTTGTCCTCGTAGTCGACGATTGCCTGACCGGCGTCGACGCGCTCGTCCACGAACTCTGCCATGACCGGATCCTCTCCCCTGAACTTGGCCCGCACCCCGCATGCGGGCTCCCTTTCTGGGCTTCGTCGACAGAACCCTCCTCACCGTGCCGCGGCAGGGGGTGGGCCCCGCCGCTGCCAGGAACGTCGATGGCTCCCGGGCATGCCGAGGATGATCGCGTGCCGCACCCTCCACGGGAGTCTCCGATAGATCGGCACGAACAGGCGCTTCCAGAACAGCTCCTGGAGCCCTCGCCGGCCTACTGGACCTGGCCGGCCCAGGTAGCGCCGCGCCAGGTCGGCCTGCGCGGCCTCGAGCAGGTACTTCTCGGAGTTGCGCCGGATCCATTCGAAGAGCGGCATGGTCAGCGCCCCCCGCTGTCGAGACCATTCTGCGCAGCCAGTGCGATTGGCTCGTTGAGCGCCCCGATGGCGGGCGAGTACACGTTCTCCATCCAGGCGAGCTCTTCGAGCGTGACGCCCTTCCTGGCGGCCATCGCGAGGAAGTCGCACCGTTCCTTGATGCCCTCGCCGCCGACGAGCTGGGCGCCGATCAGGCGTAGCGTGCGCGGCTCCGCCAGGAGCTTCACGCGGATCTTCTTGAAGTCCGGGTAGTAGCGGGCCCGGGAGATCCCCTCGGCCACCCCGGTGACAAAGGGGATGCCGAGCGCGCTGGCGATGGTCTCGCCGAACGACACTCCCCCGATCATCCATTTGCCGCCCACCATGCCCCACGGCACGTAGACCGCCTGGTAGCTGCGCGGCCTGCCGGCGGCGCCGGCGCCGGCGACCTTGCCCTGCGCGTAGGCGTGGCTGCCGGACAGGCCCTGGACGGGGATGTTCGTGCCCCCTTGGGGCACCTCGACGCAGTCGCCCGCGGCGAACACCCCGGACGCCGACGTGGCCATGTGCTGGTCGACGATGATGCCGCCGGTGGAGCCGGTCTTGATGCCCGCCTCGCGAGCCAGCCGGTTGTTGGGGAGCTTCTTGGTCCCCATCACCACCATGTCGATTGGGATGTCACCGGCGGAGGTCCTGACCGCTCGTACCCGTCCCGTGCCGAGGAGCGCCTCGAGGCGCGTGTTGAAGTAGAGCTTGACGCCCATCTCGCGCCAGGAGTCCTCCACCGGCTGCATGATGTCGGGATCGGCGATCTCGGCCATGGCCCACGGATGGGGGTCGACCAGGTGCGTCTCGATGCCCCGGTGGGCCAGGGCCGTGGCCATCTCCACGCCGATCGGCTGCGCCTCGATCACCGCGGCGACCTTGGTCTGCTCGAGGATCTCGTCCCAGCGCATCGCCTCGCGGATGTCACGGACGTAGTAGATGCCCTCCAGGTCGATGCCGGGGACGGCGGGCCGCTCGTACTCGAAGCCGGTGGCGATCACGAGGCTGTCGAACGGCTCGTCGTCCTGACCGTCGACGGTCAGCCTGCGGCGGTGAAGGTCGATGGACCGCACCCACGTCCGGTAGCGGATGTCGTAGCCGAGCTGCTCGTAATACTCCTTGCCCTGCAGGATGAGACGGTCGAAGGTGTCGATCTCCCGGCCGTGGACGTAGGGGATGCCGCAGGGACTATAGGCCACGTCCTGCTGATCGGTGAAGACGATCACGCGCGCGCCGGGGTCCGCCTGCTTGGCGGCGCCTGCCGCGCCCATCCCGGCGGCGCTGCCGCCGATGACCACGATCCGCCTGGCCATGACCCCCCTCCCTGTCGTCGCGGGTTCACCATCGTACAGCTTCATCCTCTATAATGCAGGTCCAGAAAGCTTGGGATCCGGGGGGATTCAGGCCCGAACACGGGGCGGCGCACCAGGGAGCGAATGGATGACTGTGCAGTTGGATGAGGCGATCGCCGCCATCGGGGCAAAGGTCCGGCACCTCCGCAAGCAACGGAACCTTTCGCTGGAGGACCTGTCGCAGCGTTCCGGTGTCTCGGCCACCGCCATCCACAAGCTCGAGCGCAATGGCATGGTGCCGACCATCGCCACGCTGATGAAGCTCGCGCGGGCGTTCAACCGCCCGGTCAGCTACTTCGTCGACGAAGACGCTGAGCCCCGCCCGGTCTCGCTCGTCAAGGTGGACGCGCGCAAGCCGGTGCTCACCTCCAAGCAGGGCCTGCGGCTCGAGGGGGTCAGCGGCCCCTACGGGTCGTTCCACCTGGCCGGGGCGGTGGCCGAGGTGGAGCCGGGGGCCGACAGCGGCCCAAAGGAGATGGAGCACCCTGGCGAGGAGCTCGTCTTCCTGCTGGAGGGCGCGCTCGTCTTCCGGGTCGGCGGCGAAGAGCTCTCCCTCGGCCCCGGCGACGCCCTCCACTTCCGGACCGACCGTCCCCACCGGTGGCGCAACCCCGGCGACCGGCCCGCCCGCGCGCTGTGGATGACCATGCGCCCGTCGTGAGACGAGCGCCGGCGGAGGTCGAGGAAACGAGTCGAGCAGATGAGCACCGTGGTGATCGCCGTCGGGGGCAACGCCATCCTCGCCGAGGGCGAGCAGGGGACGTATGAGCAGCAGCTCGCCAACCTGGCGAGCCTGGCGGCGGTGGTGTCGGACCTGGTGCGGGACGGCCATCGGGTGGTCCTCACCCACGGCAATGGCCCCCAGGTGGGCAACCTCGCCATCCAGCAGGAGGAGGGCGCGGGGCTGGTGCCGCCGCAGCCGCTCTTCGTCCTGGGGGCGATGACGCAGGGGCAGGTGGGCCACCTGATCACGGCGGCGCTCGGCGGCGGCCGGACCGCGCGGGAGCGCCCCGTGGCGACGATCGTGACCCACGCGCTGGTCGACCTCTCCGATCCGGCCTTCTCCCAACCGACAAAGCCCATCGGGCCCTTCTACGTCCGCCAGGAGGCGGAGCGGCTTGCGCGGGAGCGGCACTGGCACGTGACCGAGGACGCCGGCCGTGGCTGGCGACGGGTGGTGCCGTCCCCGGAGCCGCAGGGCTTCCTGGAGGTCGACGCCATCCGGGCGCTGGTCGACGCCGGATTCATCGTCGTGGCGTCGGGTGGGGGCGGGATCCCGGTCGCCCGGGTGGGGGCCGGGATCCGCGGCGTGGATGCGGTGATCGACAAGGACCTCTCGGCCCATCGGCTGGCATCGGCGGTCGGCGCGGACATCCTGGTCCTGCTCACCGGGGTTGACCACGTCTGGCTCGGGTTCGGCGGACCGCGCCAGCGGGCGGTCGACGCCATGACCGTCGACGAGGCCGAGAAGCACCTGGCGAATGGCGAATTCCCGCCTGGCAGCATGGGCCCGAAGGTCACCGCCGCCATTCGCTTCGTGCGGTCGGGGGGGGAGCGGGCGGTCATCACCTCCCCGTCCCGCGTGCGGGAGGCGCTGGCGGGAAGGGACGGGACAAGCGTCATGCCCGGACAGGTCCCGGCGCGTGCGGAACGGCCGAAGTGAGCGCGCTGCGCGTCAAGACGCGCCGGGACACCTATGTGGACTCGGTGCAGCTCATGGCGGCCACCCGGACGATGCTCGAGCAGCCGGGCGTGGGCTGGGCAGCGGCGGTGATGGCGACGCCGGCGAACGTGGTCATGCTGGCCGACGAGGGCTTCGGGACCAACCAGCTCGGGCGCTTGGGCGCCAACGACCTGGCGCTCGCGGTCCGGGCGGGGACCGAGCGGGAGGCCGTGGTCGCTCTGGACGCCGGGATGGCCGCGCTGGTCGAGGCGGCGCCCGCGCCCGCCAGACGCGAGGAACCGGCGCCGCTGACGCTGGAGGAGGCCGCCGGCGCCCTGGACGGTGCGAACGTCGCGCTGGTCTCGGTCCCGGGTCCGTTCGCCGCGCTCGAGGCGCACAAGGCCCTGTCCGCCGGCCTGCACGTACTGGTGTTCAGCGACAACGTGCCGCTGGCCGACGAGGTGGAGCTCAAGGTCAGGGCGGAGCGGCTCGGCCTGCTGGTCATGGGGCCCGGCGCCGGGACGGGAGTGCTCGGTGGCGTCGGGCTGGGGTTCGCGAACGCGCTGCGCCGGGGACCGGTCGGCGTGGTGGCCGCCGCCGGGACCGGGGCGCAGGAGGTCATGACGCTGGTGGACCGTTGGGGTCCCGGCGTGTCCCAGGTCATCGGGGTGGGCGGCCGCGACCTCCATGAGGAGGTCGGCGCGCGTATGACGCGCCTCGCGGTGCGGGCGCTGGAGGCGGACCCGGCGACCGAGGTGCTGGTGTTGGTCTCCAAGCCGCCGTCGCGGGCCGTCGCGCGGTCGCTCCTGGCCGGCCTCGGGCGCAAGCCGACGGTTGCCGCGCTGGTCGGGCTCGAAGACGCACCGGCCGCCCCGCGGGGCGTCCAGGTGGTGGGGACTCTGGAGGAGGCTGCCGCGGCTGCGGTGGGGCTGCTCGGCGCGCCGGCGCCCCGGCTGGGCGAGGGCCTGGCCGAGCAGGTGGCCCGGACCACCGCCGCGCTCTGTCCAGCGCGGGTGGCCGTGCGGGGCTTGTTCTCAGGAGGCACGCTGTGCTACGAGGCGATGGTCGTGCTCAGCCGGTGGCTCGGCCCCGTGTACTCGAACGTCCCGCTGCGGTCGGAATGGGCCACGCCAGCGCCGGACGGCGCGCATGTCTGCCTCGACCTCGGCGAGGAGGAGTTCACCCGGGGCCGGCCGCACCCCATGATCGACCCGGAGGCGCGGGTCGAGCGGATCCGCCGGGAGGCGGACGACCCCTCGACGGCCGTGATCCTCCTCGACGTCGTGCTCGGTCACGGCTCGCATCCCGACCCGGCGTCGATCCTGGCTCCGGCCTGCGCCGACGCCGCGAGCCGGTCCGGCGGGCCGGCGGTGGTGGTCTATGTTCTCGGCACCGACGCCGACCCGCAGGGGCTCGCCGGCCAGCGCAGCCAGCTCGAGGAGGCCGGCTGCCTGCTCGCCCCCACGGGCGCGCGGGCCGCCCTGATGTCGGCCGCGCTCATCCGCGGGCAGCCGGCGCTCGCCGAGGGGCGCCTGCGATGACGGGGCTCGGCTTCCCCGGCGTCCGGGTCGCGCTCCTGACCTACTCCGCCAAGCCCAGAGGCGGGGTCGTGCACACCCTCCACCTGGCGGAGAACCTGCACGACCTCGGCCACCAGGTGCACGTGTTCGCGCTCGGCGATCCTGCCGCCGGCTTCTTCCGGCCCCTGCGGGTACCCCACACGATCCTGCCGGGCCCCGGGCACGACGGCACCCTGGAGGAGCGGGTGGCCTCCTCGACCGAGACGCTCGTCGCCGGCCTGTCGGGGCGGTTGCGCGGCCGGTTCGACCTGATCCACGCCCAGGACTGCATCGCGGCCCGCGCCGGGGTGACCGTCTCGGGACCGGAGGGCGGCCTCCCGGTCATCCGGACCGTCCACCACGTCGACGACTTCGTCTCCCAGACGCTGGTGGAATGCCAGCGCCGGTCGATCCTCGACCCGGACCACGTGCTGGTGGTGAGCCGGGACTGGCAGCGGCGCCTCCACGAGGAGTTCGACGTGGACGCCGAGGTCGTCACCAATGGCGTGGACGGTCCGCGGTTCGCGCGGCCGGCGTCCGCCGACGGCTCCGACCTGCGGGCGCGGGTCGGGGCAAGGGGCGGCTTCCTGTTCCTGACGGTGGGCGGCATCGAGCCCCGCAAAGGCAGCCTCGAGCTGGTGGAGGCGCTCGCCAAGGTCAGGGCCATGCTCGACCCGCCGCCCGTCCTGGCGCTGGTCGGCGGTCACTCCTTCCAGGACCACGAGCCCTACCGGGAGGAGGTACTGGACCGGGCGGCCAAGCTCGGCCTCCCCTTCGGCGAGGCGGTCGCGCTGCTGGGGACCGTTCCCGAGGACGAGCTGCCCCGCTGGTACCACGCGGCGGACGCGTTCGTGTTCCCCTCCCTCAAAGAGGGGTGGGGCCTGGCGCTGCTCGAGGCGCTCGCGGCCGGCCTCGCGACGGTGGCCACCGACATCCCGGTGTTCCGGGAGTTCCTCGGCGAGCGGGACGCGCTGCTGGTGCCCGCCGGAGACGCCGGCGCGCTCGCCGGCGCCATGGTCCGCGTGGCCTCCGACCCCGAGCTTCGGAGCCGGCTCGGGCGTCGCGGCCCAAGGGTGGCCGGGCGGTTCACGTGGCGGCGCTGCGCCGAGCAGCACGCCGCGATCTACCGTCGGCTCGCCTCCTGACCCAGCCCCGGCCGCCAGCGGTGGCCGGCTCCTCGACCGGCCACGGCCGCCCAGGAGAGCCCCAGGCAGAAGTCCGCGCCGGAAGTCTCCCCCATCCTGGAAAGCTCACCCGCGGCCGCCAGGGCGCGGCCCTCCTCGCCGCCGGCGGCCGCCCAGAGCAGGTCGTGGGCGGGAGCGAGGGCCTGGCCCCGGGCCGCCCAGGCGAGGAGGGCCGCGGCGACCACGCCGGTGCGCACCGACGACGCCACCGACCGCAGGGTGGCCTCACCTGCGGGGTCGGCCCAACGGAGATGGAGCAGGACCGCGGCCAGCGCGTCGTCGCCCGCTGGGGTGAGCCCAGGCCCCAGCCCGCCCAGCTCGGCGGCGCCGGCGGCGAGGTCACCCGCCCGGAGGGCAGCGAGGAACCGCCCCACCTGCCCACCGTAACGCCCGGCGAGCAGCGCGGAACGACCCGCGAACCGAGCCGCGGCACGAGCGAGCAGTGGACCGGCCGCCACCATGGCCGCGGGGTCCGGCAACCGCCCCAGCCACGGCCTTGCCACGCTGAGGTCGACCGCCCAGTCGCCGACCAGGAGCGCGGCGCCCTCCACCCGTACCGGCGCGCCGCCGCGAGCCTCCGGGAGCTCGTCCACGACCAGGTGCACCGGCCCCGGGTGGACCGAGCGTGGCACCACCGCCACCAGACCGCCCGGCAGCTCCAGGTAGCTTGCCCGCCGGAAGCGGGCCAGGACCCGCCCGGCGCCGCCCACTGCCAGCGCCTCCCGCACCCCGGCCCCGGCCTGGACCGCCCGTATCACGGCACCGGCGCCTCCGGCTTCCCCGCGGCCCCCAGGCGCTCGTCCAGCGCGAGCAGAGCCTCCTCGAAACAGGCGAGCGGGGCGCTGGCCACGCCGGCGCCCACCTGCCCCGTGCCGGCAGACCGATGCAGGATGCCGGTATTGATCGACGGGGTGACCCCGGTCTCGACGACCTTGCGGAGGTCCACGCCCACAGGCGACCCGCGCAGGTCGAGGAACGGCAGCTTGAACCGCGTGCTGCGACCCAGGCAGATGCGCTCCATCGCCTCGGTCGCGGCCACAGCCTTGGCCATGCCGCCGCCGAGGAACGCGGCGACCGCCGGGGACGCCGCCGCCGCCGCACCGCCCAGGCCCACCAGCTCCAGCACCGCGCTGTCGCCGATGTCGGGAGCGCCGTCCGCCGGCCCGTAGCCGGAGTGGAACAGGGCCTGCTCCACCGCCGGGGCGGGCGCCGTGAACCAGCGCTTCCCCGTCGCCGCCAGGCGCACGCCGAAGGTCGTGCCGTTTCGGGCCATCCCCGTCACCACGCTCGCCTCGGCGACCTCCCCGGCCCAGTCGGTGAGGGTCTTGGCGGCCGCCATGACCAGGTTGAGAAAAAACAGGTGGTTCTCCGACAGGAAGCGGGCCAACGCCGGCAGGCTGGGCCCGTCGACCTCGGCCAGGTAGGGAAGCAGCCGCCGGATGAGCAGGTTCGTGGAGGCCTGGGTGCGCATGTGCCCATCGTCGCCCATCTGCAGGCCCTGGCCCGCCAGCGAGAGCACGTCGACCGGCCCGCTCCGGCGCATCGTGGCGGCAAGCACCGGCCCGGCCACGCCGCGAAGGAAGCGGAGCCGCTCGACCGCCTCCGGTGCGTCCACGCCATACCACGGCGTCCTGCCGGGACCCTGGTTGAGACCGGAGAAGGCGCGGTTGGACCCCGAGCGGTTGTCCACCGCGAAGACGGGGGCGGAGGGGCCGAGCGCGCTGGCCATCGGGACCACCGCATGGTGGTGGTTGGCCGGCTCGAGCTCCACCCCCTCGGCGGCGACCAGCGCCTCGGCGTCCTCATGGGTCGCCGCCCAGCCCTCGGCCATGACCGCCGCCAGCACGGAGCGGCGCAGCGGGTCGCAGAACCGCTCCCACGAAAGCGGCGGACCGGGGTGCAGGACCGTCCGCGGGCCCATCCCGGGCACGAGGTCGGCCGCCGGCCCGACCTCCACCAGGACCGCGGCCCCCTCGTCCAAGCGGCGCACCGCCTCGCGGTTGGCCCGGTCGACCCGCTCGGCGTGGCATCCGTAGAGCCGCGTCAGCGCCGCGACGAGGCTGTCGTGCCCCCTCGCCGGGATGCGCCAGTCGACGTCCACCGCCTCAGCCCCCTGGGCTCGGATCGCCTCGCCGAACAGCGACAGGCCGACGTTCACCGCCCGCACGTGCTCGGGCAGGGGGGCCGACAACGGACTGGGAGGAGCTGAGGAGCTAGCCACGGCGACGGACCCCCTCCTCCGCGGCGCTGACCAGGGCCGACTCGGCTGCGTCGAGGGCAGCGAGCGTCTTGATGGCCCGGTCGTGGGCGGCCGACGCTTCCGCGGCCTGGTCGGCGGCCATGCGCCGTACCACCTCCGGGGCGGCTCCGCCGACCGAGGTCCTGGTGAGGACGATCGCCCTTGGGTCCAGCACTTCGGAGAGGTCCCGGCCGGCGAGGCCCAGGCCACGGCCGATCGTCTCCTCGGCCGCATCGTCGAGCATCCCGCCGCTGACGTCGACGCCCCGGAGGCCCTCGCGGCTCGCCTTGCGGACGGCCGTGCCGACCAGCAGGTAGGCGCTGCGGTAGTCGATCCCGCAGGTCTGCATGACGTACTCCGCCAGGTCGGTGGCCTGGGAGAAGCCCGAGCACAGCGCCTCCCACATCCGCTCCGGGTTCACCCGGAGGGTGGAGACCACGCCGGTCATGAGCCGGGTCACCTTGCCGGCCAGCTCGAGGGACCGAGGCACCTCGCCGTAGGCGAAGATCAAGTTGTCGCTGCGCGCGGAGGGGGTCTTCACCACCGCGAGGAACCCGGAGAGGCGCCCCAGCAGGACGCCGGCCGCGCCCCGCACGATCGACAGCGCATAGGGGTTGCGCTTCTGCGGCATGAGCACGCTCGCGCGGGTATACGGGCCGGCCAGCGAGACGAAGTCGAACTCCCGGCTGTCCCAGATCTCCAGGTCCTCGGCCAGCTTGCTGAGGGTCGACACCAGGCTGGCGCCGGTCGCGAGCAGGTCGATGAACCCGTCGGTCTGCCACATCGCGTCGCGGGTGTGGTCGATGACACCCTCGAAGCCCAGCAGCGCCGCCGTCCGCTCCCGGGACAGCGCCAGGCGGCTGCCGTTGACGCAGCCCGCCCCGGCCGGGCTCTGGTTGACCCAGTCGAAGTCGTCGCGCAGGCGGCCCGCGTCGCGGAGGGCGGGATAGGCGAAGGCGAGCACGTAGTGCCCGAAGGTCGAGGGCTGCGCCTGCTGCAGGTAGGTCTGGTCGGGCATGAGCGTGTCGGCGGTGGCCTCAGCGAGGCTCGCCACCGCCGCCGCGAAGCCGGCGGCGTCGCGCAGCAGCTCGACGGTCATGCGCCGCAGGCAGACGCGCAGCGCGATCCGCCCGGCCTCGCGCCGGGGCCGGCCGGCGTGCAGCCAGCCGGCGTCCGTGCCGAGGCGGTCGGCGAAGAACCGTTCCCGCGAGTTGTAGGCGTCGCCGTAGCGGGGGTCGTAGGGGAACCGCTCGGCCGGCCACCGGGACACCTCCAAGAGCAGGCCGAGCAGGCGCCCGGCCGCGCCAGCCGGGATCACCCGCTGCTCCAGCAGCGTCAGCACGTGCGCCATGTCGGCCAGGTTGAGGCCGGCGTGGAGCATCGGGGCGTCCGCGACCTCCAGGGCGAAACCGGCCTCGATCAGCTCCGGCGCTGGTGTCGACTCGGAGAACCCCTCTTCAACGTTGCTGGTCACCGCACCTCCCCATGATCGACTGCAGGGCCACCGGCATCCCGCCCGTGTGGACGAACACCGCGGGGCCACGCAGTCCCTTTCCGACGGTGGCGACCAGCGCGGCCATCGCCTTCGCGGTGAACACCGGATCGAGCAGAAGCCCCTCGGTCGCGGCGGCCAGGCCGGCCGCCGCGTCGCCATCCGCCGATGCCACTCCGTAGCCCGGCCCGCGGGCGTCCACCAGTTCCACGTCCCGCTCCGTCGGCGCGGGGGACCCGAGCAGGGCGGCACATCCGCGCGCAAGTCGGAGTACCCGGCCTCGGCACTCGGCTGGTGGCCGGCTCACGGTAACGCCGACCACCCGCCAGCCGCGGCCGGCAGCCACGGTCCCGGCCACCAGACCGGCCTGGGTCCCGCACGAGCCGGTCGCCACGAGCACCACCGCTGGGTCGGTGTCCAGCTCCGCGAGCTGCCCGGCGAGCTCGTGGACGGCCAACGCGTAGCCGACCGCGCCGAGCGGAGTCGCGCCGCCGCGGGGGATGACGTAGGGCCGCCGGCCGGCGGCGCGCAACTGCTCGGCGCGCGAGGCGAGCGCGGCGTCCACCGAGCCCCGGTCGGGGGCGCCCGTGAACTCCACGCTCGCGCCGAAGCGCCGGGCCAGCTCCAGGTTCGGGCGGGGCTGCCGGGGCTTGTCCCCGTAGAGCACCAGCTCGCAGGCGAGTCCGGCGACCCGGGCGGCCGCCGCGGCCGCCTGGCAATGGTTGGAGTCCGGGCCACCGCCGGTGAGCAGCACGCCGCATCCCGCGGCCAGGGCGTCCCCGAGCAGGTACTCGAGCTTCCTGGCCTTGTTGCCGCTCAGCGCGAACCCGGTGAGATCGTCCCGCTTGATCAGGATCGACGGGCCTGCCAGGGCGGCGGACAGCCGCACGGCCGGCTGCAGCGGCGTCGGCAGCACCGCCAGCGGGAACCGTGCGGGCACGCTCACGGCCACGTCTCCGGCTCGGCGGCACGCCGCTCCCGTGCCCGCCGGAGCACCTCGTCGACCATGGCACCCGCCGCCCCGGTCTGCGGCCGCTCCAGCAGCGAGCCGAGCTCGTCGGGCGGGATCTCGCGGGCGACCTCCGGGCCGGTTGCCGCCTCTCCCAGGGAGCGACCCTGCTGGCGTGCCTCGCTCAGGACGCGCTGGAGCAGGTCCTGCGCCCGGTGCTTGCCCACCCGGGGGGCCAGCGCGGCCAGCAACGCCTCCGAGGCGGCGAAGCCTCCCGCCGCCCCGGCGTTCCCCGCCATCCGCGTCTCGTCGACCTCCAACCCCTCCAGCAGCCGCCGGGCCAGGTCGAGCGCTGTCACGGTGAACTGGCACGCCTCCGGGAAGGCCACCCACTCGGCCTTCCATCCGCGGCCGTCACGCTCGTGCTCCTGCACCATGCCGTCCAGGGTCGTCCCGGCCGTGGCACGGACCAGCCGCCACAGCGTGACCAGATGCTCGGCGGCCTCGGGGTTGCGTTTGTGCGGCATGGTGATGCTGCCGACCGCGCCGGGCCGGCTGGGCTCGCGCAGCTCACCGATCTCGGGCCGCTGAAGCTGGTACACCTCGTTGCCGATCCGCGCGAGCGTCCCGCTGACCAGAGCGAGGAGGGTCGTGAACTCCGCGAGCCGGTCGCGGGAGGCGGTCCAGCCCACCCCGGGGTCGGCCAGGCCGAGCCGCCCGCAGAAGCGGCGGCGGAGCTCCGGCCCCGCCTCGCCGAAGAAGGCGAGCGTCCCGACCGCGCCGGCGAGCTGCCCGACCAGCCAGCGGGAAGTCCCCTGCCGCAGCCGCTCCAGGTGGCGGCCGACCTCGTCCGCCCACGACGCCGCCTTGAGCCCGAAGGTGATCGGCGAGCCCGCTTGCCCGTGGGTGCGGCCGGCCATGGGGGTGTCACGGTGGCGCTCGGCCAGCCCCAGCAACAGTCCCTCGATCGCGCGGAGGTCACGCCAGACGATCGACCCAACGGACCGCATCGCCAGTGCCGTCCAGGTGTCGGTGAGGTCTTGCACGGTCGTGCCGTAGTAGACCCACTCCACCGCTGACGCCGGCAGGATCCGCTGCAGCCCACGGATCAGCCCGAGCGTCGAGTGACCGGTGCGGCGCGTCTCCTCGGCCACGAAGCCCAGATCGAGGCGCTCCGCCACCGCCCCGGTCCGGATCGCCCGCGCGGCTTCGGCGGGCACGATGCCGAGCTCGGCCTGCGCCTCGGCCAGGGCCACCAGGATCGCCAGCCAGGAGCGCAGGCGGGCACGCTCCTCGAAAATCGCCCGGGCCTCCTCCGTGCCCCACAGATGCCGGTACAGCGTCGAGTCGGTCACGACGGCGCCCACGTCGGCTCGACCGCGGCGACCACGGTCTCGATGCCAGCTCGCACCTCGGCCAGGGTCGCGCCCCAGGGCACCCGGACCACCAGTCCGTCCCGCTCGATCCTGTCCTCGAGCTGGCAGCACTTGGTCAGCACGGGACCGTCGCCCGGCACGACCAGCTCGTGTGGGCACATCTCCAGGTACGGGGGCTCGTCCCCGTAGAAGTGGCGGTGGATCTCCCGCGAGCGCTCGCAGCCGACCAGCACCCAATCCTGCCGTGGCGGCCGCTCGTCGAGGTAGAAGACCTCACCGCCCTCGGGCGCGGCGCCCGAGCCGCGGCACGGGTAGAGGTAGTGGCGGGAGGGGCGGCGCCGGGCCAACTCCACGATGTCGACGATCTCCGGCTCGAGCTGGACCGGCGGAAGGTCCTCGGCCATCTCCAGCACGCGCCGTGCCTGGTCGAGCAGCTTCGGCGGCCGCGGCGGCGCGACCTCCACCACCCGGAGCCGGACCGGCTCTGGGTCGAGGATGAAGCTCACGTGCTCGTAGCGGCCCTGGACGACCACGCAGCGCGCGCCGGGGGCGCCCGCGAGGGCCTCCCGGCAGATCTGCGTGGGGACGCCGACGTCCACGCCAGGGCTGGTGAGCCAGGCGGACTCCGCCGGGCCGGCCAGCACCTCGACGTCGGTGATCGGCGAGAACAGCGGCTCCTCCGAAGCCTTCGCGACCTCGATCAGCGCCACGCCTTCCTGGCCACGGACGACGACGTAGCGCGTGCGCCGGTACGCCTCGCGGCCCAGGAAGCGCGCCTCCAGCCGCTCCGGGACGAGCGGCACGTCCACGCCGGCGACGGCCACCTCACGGTACCTGGACGGCATCCGGTTGCTCACCTGGCTCACCACCACATCCCCACGACCCGGCCCGGCCTACGCGCCCATCGTGGCATCCCTCACGTGACCCTGGCGAGCCATGGTGATGGTGTCGGCCCGAAGGCCGAGGCGAAGGGCCTCCACGGCGAACACCTCGTTCTGGGCGACGTTGCCGAGGTTCACGTTGGCGCCGAAGCGCTGGATCAGCCAGGCCTGCTGCTCCTTCCTCGGCGCCTCGAAGACAACCCGCGAGAGCCCCACGGCCTCCGCCACGGCCTCTGCGACCTCGGTGCGGATGCGGCCATCCTCCTCGTACAGGCCCACGTTTCCCGACTCGCGGCCTTCGGCCAGCGCCCAGGTGGCACCCGCCTCGAGGTCGCCGAGCATCTCCTCGGCCCAGGCCTTGGCCGACACCTCAGCCGTCGGGGACTTGGACCCCACCTCAGCGATCACGAGAAACCCGCGGGCCGCCACGGAGACAAGCCGCCGCTTCTCCGACAGCGGCATCGTCACCGCGCCGTTCGACACCTCGATGCACGAGAACCCGACCTCGGCTGCCCACGCAAGACACCGCTCGGCAACGCCGGCGGCCCACGCGGCCTCGAGCAACGTTCCCCCGACACAGACCCGGACACCCGCGCGCTGCAGGATCGCGACCTTCTCGCCGACATCCGGCTCGAGATAGGCAGTTCCCCAGCCCAGCTTCCACACGTCGATCAGGTGCCCGGTCCGGTCGACCAGCCTGCGAACGTCCTCAGGGGCCGTCCCCTTGTCGAGGACGTGCGTCAGCCCGGCCGACCGCGGCTTGGCGGTTCGGGCGGGAACAGGGAGGAAGTCAGGGCGCATGGCGTTCTCTATTGTAAAGAAGCATGGACAATAGTGAAACCTGCAGGCAACGACCTCGCCGGCCGCTTCGCCAGCATGTCGAGCGGCCAGCTCTGGAAGTAAGCCCGCTGCTCGGTGGATCTAGGGCACCAGCCCGAGGTCGGGCTACCCGCCTTAGACCCAATGCCATCCGGTTAGGTGGACTTGCGAGCACAAACTCCCTGGTCAGCAGGTTGAAATCAGGCCAGGAGGGCCCTTAACCGGATGGCATTGGCCTTAGACCTACCCTGGCAGCAGTGAAACACCAAGGAGGCCACTGATGACCCGCACACTGTTCGACTACAGCGCCACCATGGCGGAGCTGCACATCGCCGAGCTGCGCCGCGAAGCCGAGGCCGACCGCAAGGTGCGGGCCGCCCTCGCCGCGCGCCGCCGCAGGGGGGTCTGACGTGGCAGCGCTGCTGCTCCTGGCCGCGGTGATGGTCCTCGCGGTGATCGGCGGCGCTCTTGGCGCCGATTCCCGCGACGGGGCCGATTGGTCCCCGCCCCCGCACGGTCGGTGAGCGCCGAGTTCCGGCGGGACCCATGAGGGGCGGCGCAGCGCGCCGCCCCTCTTATTTCGACCTAGAGACCGGCTTCGACCCGCCGCCGCGGTCCCGGACGACCTGGTGGCCCTTCGTGGCTGGTGTTCATGCCGGCGCGGATGGCTCCCAGCGGTCGTGGTGGGCGTAGCGGGGCTGCCAGATCCGCCGGCAGATCACCCGCAGCGGCGGCGGGAGCCCCGCCAGGAGCGCCTTGACCTGCTGGGGGGAGGCCTCGTCCAGCAGCCAGGGGAATACCTGGGCGCCGCCGCGGATGCCGATGCGGCGGCGCTGGTCGTTGCGGAACGCCCGCCACTCGGCCTGGGTGAGGGACCGGTCGATCAGCGGCAGCGCGTCGCGCTCCTCGTGGCGAAGATGCCCGTGCAGTGCGCTGGCCAGGGCATCGGCGGTGTCGGCGAGGCGCTGGTGGCCGCCGTCGCGGTCGGCAAACGCGCCGTCGACGGCGGCCAGCAGCGGGTCGAGGCGGGCGTGCTCCTTTGGGGCGGGGAGCCAGCTCTACGCTGCCTCCCGCATGCCAGATCATACGATGATCATATCACATGAGTTTCGTAACAATCGCTGCTTGGCGCAACCCAGCCGCGCCGCTTCCCGCGCTCCCACACCCGGCTGATGTCGGTGACGGGTGACGGTTGACCAAACTTTGAAGTTGGTCATACTGTAGGTACAACGGCGCAATGAGACGCAATGAGAGGTGAGCCTCATGAGCAACCAGACAGTGTTGATCTCCGGAGCCGGCATCGCCGGGCCGACGCTGGCGTACCGGCTGGCACGGCATGGATTCCATCCCACCGTGGTCGAACGCGCGGGGGCGCTGCGGTCCAGCGGAAGCCCGGTGGACGTGAGAGGGCGGGCCGTGGACGTGGCCGAACAGATGGGCGTCATGGCGCGCATCCGCGACGCCGCCACCGACGTGACCGCCACGAGCTTCGTCAACGCCACCGGCCGGCGCGTCGGCAGGGTCAACCTGCGGGCCCTGCAACAAGCGGCCGGCAGCCGCGAGGTTGAGCTGCCGCGCGGCGACCTGGCGTCGATCCTGTACCAGGCCAGTCGCGACGACGCCGAGTTCCTGTTCGACGACGCCATCGTTACCCTGAGCCAGGACGAGCACGGGGTGAGCGTCACCTTCGACCGCGCCCACCCCCGCCGTTTCGACCTGGTGATCGGCGCCGACGGGCTGCACTCGGCGGTGCGTCGGTTGGCGGTGGGGCCGGAATCCGGCTTCGTCCACCACATGGGCCTGTACGTCGCGACCATGCGGCTGGATGGGCTGGACGGTCTGATCGAACGGGGGCGGGAGGTGGTCATGTACAACACGCCCGGCAGGGCGGTCGCCATCCATCCCTCGCGCGGCGACGCCCTGGCGTTCTTCGCGTTCCGAAGCCCGGCGGTGCCGGACTTCGACCCCCACGACACCGCCCAGCACAAGCGGCTGCTGGCCGCCGCGTTCGCGGACGGCTCCTGGCGGGTGCCCGAGCTGCTTGACCGCATGCGCGCCGCCGATGACCTCTACTTCGACTCCGTGAGCCAGGTGCGCCTGCGCCCCTGGTGGCACGGCCGGGTCGCGCTCGTTGGTGACGCCGCGTCCTGCGTCTCGCTGTTCGGGGACGGCTCCAGCCTGGCCATGGCGGGGGCGTTCACCCTCGCCGAGGAGCTGGGGGCCAGTCCCGGCGACCACCAGTTGGCCTTCCGCCGCTACGAGGCCAGCCACCGGACCCTGGTGGACCCCAAGCAGCGCAACATCGCGCGGGGCGCCTCGCTGCTCATCCCGGCGACGCGGCGCGGCATCGTGGTCCGCAACCTGGCCACCCGGCTGTGGCCGCTGGGAGCCGCCGCCGGATGGGTGCGGCGCCGTCTTGCCCCGTGAGTTGACGAAAACTCCAAACTGGTCATATGGTGGGTGCATGAACGCAGCCGTCGACCGGCTCCGAGACCCGCGGCAGCGACAGGAACGTGCCAAGCGGATCCTCGATGTGGCGGCGGCGTTGCTGCTGCGCCACGGCTACCGGCGGGTGACCGTTGATGACGTCGCCGCCGGCGCCGACATCGGCAAGGGCACCGTCTACCTGCACTGGAAGAGCCGCGAGGAGCTGTTCACCGCGGTCTTCGAGCGGGAGGTGCTCCACACGATCGGCGAGCTGCTGCAGGCGCTGCGCCAGGATCCGCAGGCGTGCCTGCCGCACCGCTTCGCACGCGCGTACTTCCTGGCGATCATGAACCGGCCGCTCCTGCGAGGGTTCATCATGGGCGACGCCGAGCTGCTGGGCAAGCTGGCCACGCCGCGCGACAGTGCTCGCGACGACCGGCACCGCCTGATGTCGCGCAGCTACTTCGAGCTGCTCGCCGCCCACGGCCTGCTGCGCGACGATCTGGACGTCGACGCGATCGCCTATGCGTTCCAGGCCACGTTTGAAGGGTTCCTGCAGGCGGAGGCGGCCGCCGCAGGGCCGACGACCGCCGGCCAACCCGCGGCCGGCCTGGACCAGCGCGCGGACCTGCTCGCACGGACCGTCCAGCGGGCGTTCGAGAGCAGCCGCACGATCCCTCGCCGCGCCCAGCAGTCGCTCGCGACCGCCGTCATCGAGCTGCTCACCGACCTCAGCGACGCCGACCGCGCCGACCTCGGCATCGTCGAAGCCTGACAGGGCGGGCCGGCCGGCCGCGTGAGGTCGTCGAACCGGCCAGCGCAACTCAGTTGTCATCGGCGCTCGGCTGCCAGGCGGACGCCGAAGGCGACCAGCACGCATCCGGTGATGGCTTCCAGGCTACGGCGAACCCGCGGGCGCGACAGGAGCTCGCGGATCATCCCGATCGCGTAGCTGTAGGCAGCAAGCCATGTGAAGGTCAGGAGGCAGAACACCATCCCCAACAGCAAGAACCGTACGAACGCGGGTCGACCGTCGGGGATGAACTGGGGCAGCAGGCTGATGAAGAACGCCGCCATCTTCGGGTTGGCCAGGTCGTTGAGCAGGCCTTGGCGCATGGCCCGCGCAGGGGTGAGCCGCCGGGCGGACCGCGTGAGCTGCTCGGCATGTCCTCGCTGGGTCAACGCGGCCCACAGCGACTGGGCGCCGAGCAAGACGAGATAGCCGACGCCGATGGCCTTGACGGCCAGGAACGCCGGTTCCGACGCGCGCAGCAGGCCAGCGACGCCCGCACCGGCCGCGACGGTCCAGATGCTCTGGCCGAGGGCCACGCCCGCGGCTGTCCACACGCCAGTTCGGCGCCCGCCGGCCAGCGCGTTGCGCACGGTCAACGCGGTGTCTGGTCCCGGCGTGCAGATCACTGCTACCGAGACCGTCAGGAACGCTGCGAGCTGGGCGAGCACGCACGCAGTCTTCACCTCTCCTGATGCGGCGCGCAAGCGTGCCCGCGGAGCCGTGTCGCCTGGCGTGGACACTTGTATGTCTTGTCAACTGGTGGCCGTGGCAGCAGGTGGAAGAGCCCACGGGCCACGTAGCGCATCCTCGATGGCCGCGGCCATACTGGCGGGCATGGTTGGCGGGACCACGAGGCAGGAGTTCGAGGTTGGATTCCACACTTGGGCTTCGTCACCCACCCGGAGGCGTTCGTTGCGCTGGTGCGCCAATACGCCCGGGGCGGCGAAGGGGTGGTGCATGACCGCCGACGCTGCTGGCGCTGGTGCCGCTTGCGACGCTGCTGCTGGCGGTGGTGTGGCGCCAGGAGCGCCTGCGCGTCGCAGCCGTGGTCGGAACCCTCCTCGCTCTGGTCGGGGTCGCTTGGATCTCGCGTGCGCCGGTGCGGCGACGGTGCTGGTGCGCCGGTTCCCCCGCCTCCATCCGGTCACCATGAACGCCGTGGGCATGACCACAGGCGCGGCACTGCTGCTTGCCGGGTCGGCGCTCGCACGCGAGCCGCTGGTGCTGCCACGGCATGCCGCGACGTGGGTTGCGCTGGGCTATCTGGTGTTGGTCGGGTCGGTCCTGGTGTTCGTGCTCTACCTGGTCGTGCTCCGATATTGGACCGCGTCGCGCGCGGCGTACGTGTTCGTGCTGATCCCGTTCGTGACCGTGGTGCTGTCAGCGTGGCTGGACCACGAGCCAGTTGGCACCCGACTCGTGCTCGGGGGCCTGCTGGTCCTGGCGGGGGTCTACGTCGGCGCGCTCCGTCCCGCGAGAGTGCCGCCGGCGCCACCGGCGGTCCCGCTGCCGGCCGAGGACACCGCCGCAGGCGGCCGCGGAGACCGCTAGCCCGGCTCCATGTGTGGGCGTGGCTCAAGACCCGCTCAGTCATGGAATCGCCGGCCTCACGGCTTCTCTGCAACGCGCAGGACGATCTTGCCGCGGCGGTTGCCCCCCAGGCTTCGCTCGAACGCCTGACGAGCTTCCCCCAGCGGGAAGACCGCGTCGATCGTCGGCCGCAACTCGCCGTGGTCGGCAAGCCGCGCAAGCTCCACCAGCTGCTCGCGATTGGGTTCGACGACAAAATAGACGGCGCTGACGCCGCGCTCCGCCGCTTCCTCCCGCGGGGGCTCGGAGGCCACCGAGACGAGTCTCCCACCTGCTGCCAGGACGGAGACCGAGCGTTGGAGCCGAGCTCCGCCGACGGTGTCGAAGACGAGGTCGACTTGACCCACGACGTCCTCGAACCGCGTGGTCGTGTGATCGATCACCTCGTCGGCGCCGAGCTCGCGGGCGGTCTGGACATTGCCGGTCGAGGCGGTGGCGATCACATGGGCGCCCAATGCGTGCGCGAGCTGCACCGCGAAGCCGCCGACCCCGCCGGCGGCCCCGTGGACCAGCACCCGCTCACCTTCCCGCAGGTGCCCGTGATCCAGCAGGCCCTGCCGGGCACTGAGCCCCGCCAGGGGGATGGCTGCGCTCTGGACGTGACCGAGCGTCCGCGGCTTGGGAGCAAGGAACTGCTGCGGGACGACGACGTACTCGGCCGCGGCGCCGTCGCGATCAAAGCCGCTGAGCGCATAGACCGCCTCGCCGGCGGCGGTGCGATCGACGTCCCGGCCGATCGTGGCGACGACGCCCGAGAACTCATACGACGGGGTCGCCGGGAGCCGGTCGGCGGGCCACTCGAGCTCGTCGCGCGTGATCGCGGCCGCGTGGACGCGAACCAGCACCTCGCCCCGACCCGGCCTGGGCGTCTCGACCTGTTGGCAGTCGAGCGCGGCGGGGTCGCCGGGCGCCTGGAGCCGAATCGCGCCCATCGTGGCAGGAATGTTCGCAGTCGCTGGACGCGCTCTGGCCATCTGCCCGCTCCCTTCCGTGGTGACGCTCATGCCGGCTCCTCGCTTGCGAGCAGGCGTTTCATATGCTCCACTCTTGCCGAGGACTGGCGCTATGAAAAGAGCCAGAAGACGATCAGTCGATGAGGCCAGTTGGCTGCGGCTCGACCCACTCCCCGGCGAGACGCTGCGCCGCGCGCTCGAACGCACCCTGCGCAACGCCATCCGCGAAGGGGCGCTGCGCGCCGGGGTGCGCCTTCCTTCCTCGCGCGAGCTGGCAGCGCAGATCGGTGCGTCCCGCGGGGTGGCCAGCGACGTCTACGCGCAGCTGGAGGCGCAGGGTTTCGTTGTCATGCGGCCACGCTCGGCACCGCTCGTCGCTGCCGTCCCGACACCAGCCCTGCGCCGACCTTCCTCTGAGGAGACGCCAGCCCGAGTCCCGCGGTTCGATCTGACCTCGACCACCCCGGACGTGACCCTCTTTCCGATGCGGCACTGGCTGGCGGCCGTCAGGCACGCCGCATATCACGCACCCACGCGCGCTCTGGACTACGGCGACCCGCGCGGCGATCCCGCGCTTCGCGAAACCCTCGCCGACCACCTCGGACGGACGCGCGGCGTCGTCGCCGACCCGGCGCACATCGTCGTCGTCCAGGGCGTCGCCCAGGGGCTCGACCTCCTGCTGCGCATCCTCGCCCGCCGCGGCGGGTCACGCGTGGCGGTGGAGGACCCGTCGCTCGAGGGGCAGCTTCGCCGCATCCAGGCCTCGGGCCTGGACATCGTGGCCTGCAGCGTCGACGAGCGCGGAATCGTCATCGATGACGTGCGCGCCGACGCGGCGATCGTCACTCCGGCCCACCAGTTCCCGACTGGGACCGTCTTGCGTGGCGAACGCCGCCGCGCCCTGCTGTCCTGGGCGTCCGCGGGAGGCCGACTGGTGATCGAGGACGACTACGACGCCGAGTTTCGCTATGACCGTGAGCCGGTCAGGGCGCTGCAGGGCCTCGACCCTGACCGTGTCGCCTATGTGGGCTCGGTGTCCAAGACGCTGGCACCGGCGCTTCGCCTCGGCTGGCTGGTGGTGCCCGCCGATCTCGCCGGCGAGGCGGCCAGCACCAAGCGACTGCTCGACTTCTGCACTCCCGTCCTTGACCAGCTCGCCCTGAGGCGCTTTGTGGAGGTCGGCGACTACGACCGCCACGTTCGCCACATGCGGGCGATCTACCGCGCGCGACGAGACGGACTGATCGGAGCGCTCGCCGAGCACCTCCCGGAGATGACGGTCAAGGGCGTCGCGGCCGGGCTGCACATGCTCCTGCAGCTGCAACCTGGCGCTGATGACACCCGCATCGCGGAACAGGCTACCCGCGAGGGCATCCACGTCGAGCCGCTGTCCAGGTACGCGATCGACCGACCAGAGCTACCCGCCCTGGTCATCGGCTACGGCCGCATCGGCGGGACCGCACTCGCGCCGGCGGCTTCGGCGCTGGCCTCGGCCATCAGCCGTGCCGCCACCCTTGCTTGAGCGCGCGAGGCGGCACGATCCGAACCTGCGCATCCCCGACTGCCAGGAGCGTGTCGACAACCTCCAGGAAGTGGGGAACGTCCAGCGGCTTGGTCAGGTACTCGGCGGCGCCGGCGGCCAGCAGCCGCTCCCTGTTCCCAGAGCGGGTGACTTCGGCGCTGACCACCACGACCGGCGGGCCGGCGGTGTGCGGGTCGGCCTGCAGGCGCCGCAGGACCTCCTCGCCGTCGATGCCGGGCAGGTGCAGGTCGAGCAGGACCAGATCGGGTCGGTGCTGGCGCACCAGGTCTCCGACGATCGCACCCCGCGAGGTGGCGAGCAGCCGCACGCCGCCCCGATGGCCCAGGATGCGCTCGACCAACTGCAGGTTGGACGGGTTGTCGTCAACGTACAGCACGGTGTGTTCGCGGTGGCCGCTGGGGTCCTGCCTGGGGCTGGGAGGCGTCGGCGGGTCATGGTCGTGGCGCTCCAGCAGATCCTCCGCGACGGGCAGCTCGAGGGTGAAGGTGGTCCCCTGGCCCTGGACGCTGTGCGCGGTGAGGCTGCCGCCCATTGCCTCCACCAGCCCCTTGGACAACGCCAGGCCCAAGCCGGTGCCCTGCACGTCGGTCTGCTCGGCGCCCAGACGATCAAACGGCAGGAACAGCCGCTCCAGCTTGTCGGCGGGGATGCCCGGACCGGTGTCGGCCACGATGATCCCGACCCGCCCTTGGGAGGTGGCGTGGCAGGCCAGGCGGATGCTGCCGCCGTGGTGGTTGTACTTGACCGCATTGGAGGCCAGGTTCAGCAGCACCTGCTCGAGGCGCTGGCGGTCGGCGTGGACGGTCCAGGAGCAGGCCTCGCGGGAAGGGGGCTGGATGCTGATCTGTCGTTCGGCGGCCAGGGGCCCGATGAGGTCGGCGGTCTCGGTGACGACCTCCGAGAGGTTCACGCCTCCACTGACAGCGCCAGGCTGTCGCTCTCGATACGGGAGATATCGAGCACCTCGTTGATGAGCATGAGCAGGTGCCGCCCGCCCCGCATCATCTGGTTGACGCTGTCGTGTTGCTCCGCGGTCAGGTCATCTGTCTGCAGCAACTGGCCGAACCCCAGGATGGCGTTGAGTGGGGTGCGCAGCTCGTGGCTGATGCGGGAGAGGAACTCGTCTTTCAGCCGGGACGCATCGCGAGCCTGGTCCCCAGCGACCTCCAGCGCAGCCTCGACACGCCACTGGCGCCGCTGGAGCCAGACGAGCAGGACGATCCCACAGCACACGATCACGCCCAACGGGACCGCGATCGCGAGCATGGTGGTCCGGGTCGATTCCACGCCGCGGAACGCCTGGGCGCGGGGGACCGCGGCGAACACCGTCCAGCCGAGCGGGTCGACCCGCTGGTGGACCACCAGCATGGCCTCACCGCGAACGTCGAGGTCGGCGAGCTGCCCGGCGCGATGCGACGCTGCCTGCCCGATCGGCTCACCGGTGACCGGCCTGAGGCCAGGCGGGCGGCCTCCGGGCGCCGCCAGCAGCCTGCCCCGCTGGTCAGCGACCCACAGGCTCACACCCTGTACCGTGGCGACGCTGTCGGCGAGCGGCTGGACCGCGTTGAGCTCGACGCCCAGCAGCAGGATCGCGAGGGGCTTGCCGGGCGTGCGACCGTCCGGGCTCGGGGCACGGACGTAGGTCGAGATCGTCACCACCAGGGGATGGCCTACCTACGTGTCCGACTCAAACGCCTCGGACACGTAGGTATGACCCGCGGCGAGCAGCCCCCTTTAGTAGTCGCGCCCGCTGAAGTCCCTGCCGACCAGCTCCGGCGCCACCGGCGAGCCACGCAGGACGCCATCGAGGTCGACCAGGCCCGAGCCGGCAAGTCCACCCCGCGATGCCATCAGCGCTGTGAGCTGCCGCTGGATCTCGGCGTCGTCGAACCGGGTCGGGTCGCCGCCCGATCCTTCGAGCTGCTCGGCCAGCAACGCGGCCGAGAGCGCGGTCGTCACCCGCAGGCGCGTCGCGACCTCGTCGCGCACGGCATCCTGGGCATGCGCGATCGTCAACTTCGCCAGCAGCACCAGGGGAAGCAGACCCACCAGCGTGGCGACCAGGCCAAGCTGGATGCTCCGTCGCGCCAGTCCGGTCTTCGCCCGTGGCGTTGCTGCGCCTTGCCCCATACGTCGTCCCAACGGCGCGATCACATCCGATCAGGGGCGCCCATCCCGCTCGGCGTGGCTGCCAGGCACCTCCCCGTCTCAGGTTGTATCGGCCCGCCAGCTACCTTCCTGAATCGTCGCCACAAGGCCGGGCACGCCCGGCGGGCAGAAGAGGATGTGCCGGCGTTGGCGCAGGTAGGGTAGGGTCGAGGCAGCATGAGGGTGCCCGCGCCACGACCCGCCATCAGGGCCCTATTGACCCTGATGCTGCTGTTTGCGCCGCTGGGGGTGTGGACCGCGGCGCTCCCGGCGGACGCTGGCGGGCGGGCGGAGCGGGTTGTCGCCCAAGCAGTGCCGGCTGGCGAGCAGGCCGTCCAGCCTGATCGCCAGCCGCTGTCCGGGGCTGCGGTCGACCGGCGTGGTGACCACCGCGGAGCCCGATCGGTTCTGCTTGGCATCCTCGTCGGCACTGCGCTGCCCGGAGTCGTCTGGCGCTGGTGGGGTCGCGGGGGCCGCACCATCCAACACCCCCGGCGTGACACCGCGACGGGCTACGCTTCGCGCGCACCCCCTGGGCTTCGGACCGCCTGACACCCATCGCGATCCGAAGCGGGGATCTCCCATGTCACGCCATCTTGGATGGCGGCTGCTCGCCGTCATCGCGCTGCTCGGCACGGCCGCCGCGCTCGTGCTCACCCGCCCGGCCCCGCTCGGGCCGGCAGCGTCACGCCGGCTCGGGAGGCCGCCACCCCTGCGGCGTCCGCGCCGGCCGCCCGTCGCGACCCCGCGCGCCGGCTCCACGCCGCCGGCGTGGGCGACAGGGCAAGCGGAAGCGACGCCGATAAACGAGGAAGGAGCGGCAGTCAAGCCATGGACGTCAACGAGACCCCACTGCCAGGGGTGGGCCTGCGCTACGACTTCACCACCCGCTCCGGCCGGCAGATCGGCGTGGTATCGCACCGCAGCGGCCGCCGCGACCTGCTCGTCTACGACCGCAAGGACCCCGACACCTGCACCGAGGTCGTCCAGCTCACCGAGGAGGAGGCCGACACGCTGGCCGAGATCCTCGGCGCGGCGCGGATCGCCGGCCGGCTGGCCGAGCTGCAGCAGCGCATCGAGGGGCTGGCGATCGACTGGCTCGAGATCCAGCCCGGGTCGCCCTACGCGGGCCGGCCGCTGGGCGACACCCAGGCGCGCAGCCGCACCGGCACCTCGATCGTGGCGGTCCTGCGCGGCGACCAGGCGATCCCGGCCCCGGGCCCGGAGACGCCGCTGCTGGCGGGTGACACCGCGGTGGTGGTCGGCACCCCTGGAGGGATCGCCATGCTGGCCCGGCTGCTTGGCGGCTGAGCACCGTGCATGGTGCGGAGCTGCTGCTGGAGCTGGGCGGGATCATCCTGGGGCTCGGCGTCCTCGGCCGGGTCGCGGGCCGGCTGGGCCTGTCGCCGATCCCGCTGTACCTGCTCGCCGGGCTGGCGTTCGGCAGGGGCGGGCTGCTTCCCCTGGTGACCGCCACCGGGTTCATCCAGCCCGGCGCCGAGATCGGCGTGATCCTGCTGCTGCTCCTGTTGGGCATGGAGTACTCCGCCGAGGAGCTGACCGGAGCGCTGCGTCGCTCCGCTGCCGCTGGCGTGGTGGACCTGGCGCTCAACTTCACCCCCGGCCTGGTGGCCGGGCTGCTGCTGGGCTGGCCGCTGCTGGCGGCGGTGGTGCTCGGCGGGGTCACCTACGTGTCCTCGTCGGGGATCGCCGCCAAGCTGCTGGGCGACCTTGGCCGGCTCGGCAACCGCGAGACCCCGACCGTGCTGTCGGTCCTGGTGATGGAGGACCTGGCCATGGCCGCCTACCTGCCGATCCTGACCGGCCTGCTGGCCGCCGGCAGCGTGCTTGCCAAGGCGGTCCCGGTGGTGGTCGCGCTCGGGACCGTCGCGCTGGTGCTGGTTGTCACGCTGCGCTGGGGGACCGCGATCAGCCGGCTGGTGTTCACCCCCAACGACGAGGTGCTGCTGCTGGTGATCCTCGGCCTGGCGTTGCTGGTCGCCGGGCTGGCCCAGCAACTGCAGGTGTCCGCCGCGGTGGGGGCGTTCCTGGTCGGCATCGCGATCTCCGGCCCGGCCGCCGCCAGCGCCGGGCCGCTGCTTGCGCCGCTGCGGGACCTGTTCGCGGCGGTGTTCTTCGTCTTCTTCGGCTTGCAGACCGATCCTGCCCAGCTCCCCGGGGTCGTCCTGCCGGCCCTGGTCCTGGCGGTGGTGACCCTGCTCACCAAGGTCGCGGCGGGCTGGTGGGCCGCCCGACGCGCGGGCGTCGGGCGGCCCGGCCGGCTGCGGGCGGGCACGGTGCTGATCGCCCGCGGCGAGTTCTCCATCGTGATCGCCGGGCTGGCGGTCGCCGCCGGGATCCAGGCCCACCTGGGTCCGCTGGCCACCGCCTACGTGCTGACGCTGGCGGTGCTCGGCCCGCTTGCCACCCGCGCCGCCGACCCGCTGGCGGCCATCCTGCGCCGACGGGCCCGGCCCGGCAACCCACCATCACGAGCCCAGGCGGCTGGCGCGGACGGGCAGATCCGACCAGACTGAGCCATGCGCCGCATCCGCACACTCCCGCTCACGGCACGCCACGCGTCGCCAGCGCCCCAGCGCGTGGCGGTCAACCGGCCCGCCGCCGGGGTGCTTGCCGCAGTCACGGTGGTGCTGGTCGCGCTCGCCTGCCCGGCGAGCACGCCGCTCCGGCCGGGGGCCGCCCACCAGCCCGTGCAGGCGGTGGTCAGCGGATCGCTGGCAGCGTTCCAGGTCGCGGTGCTACCGGGACGTGATCTGGATGGTGGGGTGGTCACCGCCGACCGGCCCAATTCCGCTCTCACCGCCGTCCATGCCCTGATGGCCTTCGCCCTGACCGCCAGCGGACACCGCCGGCAGCGCGGCCAGCCGCCCGCGTCGCGGCCGGCGCGGCGGCCCAGCCATCAAGCCGCGGGCGGTCCCAGGGCGCCACCAGCCTCACCCCGTCCCAGCTGAACAGGCGTCCCACGCGGGCCGCGCCGGCGCCGGGCACCGAGCGGATGCCAGGCTGCTGCGCCCCAAGGGCGCCGAGCACACAAGGGGTGTGGCATGAACGCACGGCTGGAGGACCGCGTGACCGAGCCGGACCTGGTGGTCACCGCGCTGGTGGTCGTGGCTGCCGCGCTGTACCTGGCCTTCGCCGGCTGGCCTTCGCCGGCTGGCTGATCGCGGCCGTGGTCACGCTCGAGGTGGAGATCGCTGACCAGCACGGCGGACGGCTGACGCTTGGCGCCCACCAACCCGGACTGACCAGCCGCTCTGAGGTGGCCGACCTCGGACCGTCATGGACCTTCGAGACCTCCTACGGTGGCCGGCAGGTCGACCGGCAGACTCTCGACCGCGCCACCCTCGCCCGCCAGGGCTGGACCGTCCACACCCCCGCGACGGCTACCAGCAGCCTGGAACGCGCCGGCTACCGGTAAGACCGCCGTGACCCCTGGCCGGCGCCTTGTGCGCCACCTTGGCTGGCGTGGTCGGGCTCACCCACCGGCGCCCTATGCCCGCTCGGGTGCGGGCTGGAGGTCAGTGCGGCCACGAACGCGGTTGCGGCCAGCTCGCTTGGCCGCATACAGCGCGCGGTCGGCGGCCCGCAGCAACTCCTCGTCGCTGTCGGCGTCGCCTCGATACCAGGCCACGCCGATGCTGGCGGTGACCGTCAGCGTGGCGTCCCGGTACACGATCGGGCAGGCGGCGATCGCGGCCCGCAGGCGCTCGGCGGCCATGCGGGCGGCGTGCTCGTGGCTGTCGGGGAGCAGCACGCCGAACTCCTCCCCGCCGATCCTGGCGGGCAGGTCGACGGTGCGCAGTTGCTGCCGGAAGATCGCCGCGACCGCGACCAGCGCCACGTCCCCGGCCGGATGGCCGTGGCGGTCGTTGAGCGCCTTGAAATGGTCCAGGTCAATCATGAGCAGCGCGAACGGGCCGCCAGAGCGGCGGGCGCGCTCGGTCTCTTCGGCCAGGCGGGCCTGGAACGACCGTCGGTTGTGCAGGCCGGTCAGCGGGTCACTGGTCGCCACCTCTGTGAGCACGGCCTTCTGCGCGGCGATCCGGGCGGCCATGTCGTTGAACGCCACGGCCAGCTTGCCCAGCTCACCGCTGGTGCGGACCTGGGCGCGGACGTTGTCGTGGCCGGCGGCCAGCCGACCGGTCGCCAGGGCGAGCCGGCGCAGGTCACCGACCAGGCCGCGGGCCAACAGGAGGGCGACCAGCAGTGCCAGGAGCAGCCCGCCGAGGCTGGCCGCCAGGATGAGCCGGCGGGTGCCCGCGCTGGCCGCCAGCAGCTCATGGTAGATCGGGGTGTACTCCATCACGACGGCACCCACGGTCCTGCCCCGGCCGGTGCGCAACGGGATCACCATCTGCAGGATGCCCTGCGGGTAGTCGGCGTTGCGCTCGGTGAAGCTCCGCGGCCGCCCGTCGCGCATGGTGGCCGCGACTTCGCCATGGGCATCGGCGGTGAACCGCTCGCCTTGGTTGGCGGGGATGGCGTCGGCCAGGATGCGCCGGTCAAGGCCGATGACCGCCATGTCCCGGCGCAGGTCGCGGTGGACGTCGCTGAGGAAGTCCTGCAGCCGGTCCGGCTGCTGGTACAGGTCGGTATGGTTGTCGTGGGGGTCGAGTTCGCTGCTCTGCGCGATGGTGTGGGCGATTGGTTCGGCGACGTGCTGCGCCTCGATCTGCGCCGCGCGCCGGCTGGCGGTGTACTGCTCGCGCACGGCGACCAGCCCGAGCAGCGGGATCAGCAGCGCGACGGCCAGGAAGGCGACCGGGAGGGTTCGAGCCCGCGCCAGCGGACCTGCCACCGGCGCGCGTGGTTGTGGCCGTGGCGGGGCAACGGTCGCATCGGCGGTGCGACCGGGCTGGGGCGTGGGCGGACCGACCTGACGGCCGAGGCACGACCACCAGGGGAAAGGCATGGTGCCTCCCAAGCGTGCACGTCGTGGAAGGCTGGCGCCTTCCGTTCGGCAGCCCGGCTGCCTGTCGCCGGCCGGTGGTGGCGGCCGGCGAGGTAGGCCCGTGGCGTTGCGTCCCCGGGTTTCCCCGGGTTTGCCCTTGTCGCGGAGCGTCACCTGTTGTATCGACCGCTCCCCACCCCACCTGCAGGAGGACGTGCTGGAGCTCCAGTACGCACGCGTGCCTCTGCGCGCTCAACCGGAGCGGTATCGGATCGTGACGGTGCCCTCCGCCCTCTCATCGCGGCCTCACGGTCGACCCAGTTCTATTGACGTGACCAGATCCTGGAGATCCGCCCGGCCGGCCCGCCAGTTGGAGGCTGGTGGACGTTTCAACGAGGAAGCCGAGTATGGATGGCACCACCAGGCCGACCCGCTGGCGTGCCGGGCGCCGGGACCCTGCCCCGCGGGTGGCGGCCCTGCTCGCGCTCGCCGCGGGCGTGCTGAACCTCGGATCGGCGCTGCTGCCTGCCGAGCGCGTGCGGCTGGACCTGCTCGACCGGTTGGTGCCAGGGGCGCTGTCCCGGGCCGCGACGGTGGTGACGGCGGCTGCCGGGGTCGGGCTGCTCCTGCTCGCGGGCGGACTGCGGCGGCGGCGCCGGGTGGCCTGGCTCGTGGCCGTGGTGCTGCTTGGCGGCAGCGCGGTCCTGCACCTGCTCAAGGGCCTGGACTTCGAGGAAGCGGTGGCAGAGGCGTTTCTGGCGGGGCTGCTCGCCGGCCAGGGCAGCCGGTTCACCGCCCGGGCCGATCCAACCGAGCGCCGCACGACGGCGTGGGTCGCACTCGGTGTGATCGCGGTCACGGCCGGCTACGGCATCCTCGGGTTGCTGGCCAACGCGCGCGATGTGGCAGCCGACTTCGGCGCGGCTCGCGTGCTGCGGGAGGTCGGGCGCATGGCGCTTGGGCTGGGCAGCTCGCTGACCCTGACCGGGCGCTTCGGACGGTTCTTCCCAACCTCGGTCGCGGCCGTGTTCTGGCTGGGCGTGGTGATGGTGGCGGCCCGCGCGCTCGCGCCCGCGCTGGTCCACGGCCAGGCTGATCCGGGGTTGGGCGCGGCGGTGGCCGCCGCCGACGACTCGCTGGCGTACTTCGCGTTGCGGGACGACCGGGCGACCGTCCGGGCGGCGCGCACGCTGGTGTCGTACCGGCCGGTCGGCACGGTCGCGCTCGCCGCGGGGGACCCGCTGGGTCCCCGCGAGGAGTGGCCGCGGGCCGCCCGGGCGCTGCTGGCCGAGGCGGCTCTCCAAGGGCGGATCGCGGCGGTGCTCGGCTGCGGGGAACAGGCCGCCCGGGTGTGGGCGGCGGCCGGGCTGGCCACGCTGTACCTGGGCGACGAGGCAGTGCTCGATCTCGACCGGTTCTCGCTGCAGGGTCGGTCGGTCCGCATCGCCCGGCAGAGCTGGAACCGGGCCTGCCGCGCCGGGTTCACCACGCTGGCATGCCGCTCGGGCGACCTCGACCCGGATACGGTGGTCGCGCTGCGGGAGCTGTCGCGACGCTGGCGGGGCGAGGCCGCCGAGCGCGGCTTCTCAATGGCGCTCGGGCGGCTGTTCGACCCACGCGACACCGGCACGCTGGTGGTCGTTGCGCGCGACGCGGCTGGCCGCCCGGTCGGGTTTCTGCATTTCGTGCCCTGGAGCACCGACGGCGCCAGCCTGGACGTGATGCGCCGTGACCGCGACAGCCCCGGCTACCTCGGCGACTTCCTCATCGTGGAGGCGGCCCGCCGCCTGCCAGAGCTCGGTGTGCGGCGGCTGTCACTGAACTTCTCGTTCCTGCGCGCCGTCGTCGCGGCCGGTGCCGAACCCGAAGTGCCGTTTGGGCTCCAGGCGGCACGCTGGCTGCTGCGCCGGCTGTCCGGCCCGTTCCAGATCGAGACGCTGTACCGGTTCAACAAGAAGTTCGCCCCGGCCTGGCATCCCCGCTACCTCGCGGTCGAAGCCCCGGAGGAGCTGCCCCGGGTCGCCATCGCCGCGTTACGCGCCGAAGGGCTGCTCCCAGCGGTGCCATGGCACCTCGCCCGGGGGCGGCCGCGTCGCCACGCAACCGGGCGTGAGCAGGTTCCTCCCGAGCAGCCGCGACCCGAGCCGCTTGCACCCACGCCTGGCCAAGGGTGACCCTGGCGTGCCTGCTCCGCTCGCCCGTCTGCCCGCCAGTCTCGCTCTGGCAGTGACGCTGGGCGCCTCGCACCAGCCGGTCCCGCCGCCCCACCACCGTCCGCGCCTGGTGCGCTTGATCCGCATCCCGCCCGACCTGCTCCACCAGCTCGGCCGGGGTGGCCCGCTCGAGAGCCCATGGCTCGCGGTGGGCATCGCGATGATGCTGGTGGCGAGCATCGCAGCGACGCTGTGGCGGGCACGCCGGCATCGCCGGCTCGGCGGACGCCCGCACCATCCGGGATTGCGCCGGGCGACGCTCGGCGGCTGGTTCGCGCTGCTCGCCCTGCTCGACACGGCCGCCGCCCTCAACGCCTACGTCGGCTACGTGCCCACCGTGCCCGAGCTGTTCGGCGCCCTCCCCGGCCACCCCGGCGGGAACCGCTTCTCGCGGGTGGAGACCCTGATGGTCGGTACCCCCACGCTCGGCGTGCCCCCCGCCCGCGTCTACGTGTACCTGCCGCCCGGCTACGGCGCCAACCCCAAGCGTCGCTATCTCGTCGTCTACCTCCTGCACGGCTACCCCGGCGGCCCGAGTGACTGGTTCCGCGCCGCCGAGGTCCAGGACCAGATGGACGCGCTGCTGCGCGACCGCCTGGTGCAGCCGATGCTCATCGTCGCGCCCAACGCCAGCGGTGGCTGGCTGCATGACTCCGAGATGCTCAACCAGGTCGGCGGCCCCCAGGTCGAGACCTACCTCACCGGTACGGTGGTCGCCGCCATCGACGCTCACTACCGCACCGTCCCGAACCGCTCCGCCCGCGCGATCGGTGGCATGTCCAGCGGCGGCTATGGGGCGCTCAACCTGGGACTGCGCCACCAGGCCACCTACGCGGTGATTCTCAGCATGATGCCCTACGGCGACCCCGGCGCAGTCACCACGACCCTGCTCGGCGGCAGCCAGGCCCTGTGGCTGGCGAACTCGCCAAGCCACTACATCCCGATGATGAAATTCCGCCACCCGATGGCGGTCTTCCTGAGCGCCGGCTCGAAAGACTCCCAGCTCCGCGAGGCCCGGCTGCTGGCCGGCCTGCTCGCCCGCCGCGGCCAGTTGGCGGTGGTCACAGAGGTGGCCGGCGTCGGCCACACCTGGCATGGCGCCCGTGCCGAGATCCTCTACGCGCTCGCGTTCGCCTCTCAGCACCTGACCGTGACCGCCACGACCGCCACCACCAGGTCCGGCCAGGTAGGGAGGCCGACGTGAGGACGACGCGGCGGAAGGCAGGGCTCGGCATCGTTCTGGCCATGGTCCTGCTGGTGATCCCGGGACTGCTGGCCGGCCTCGGCCGGCGGCTGGCCCAGCCCGTCGTCGCGGTGCACCACACGACCGCGCCGGCGGCGCTCTCGGCCGGCGGCGCCCTGCTGACCAGCTACTACGCGATCGGCCACCCCTCGTTACCGAACTACCTCGCCCTGATCGGCGGCGACACGTTCGGCATCCGCAGCGACTGCACGAGCTGCCATCTGCGCGCGACCAGCCTGGTCGACCAACTCGAGCGGGCAGGCATCTCCTGGAAGGCCTACTACCAGGACCTGCCCGGTCCCGGCGCCTTGGTGGCGCACGCGGGCGCCTACAGCATCGACGTCGACCCGTTCATGCACTTCGACGGCGTCCGCACAGCGCCAGCCCGTCGCCACAGGGTCGTTCCGCTCGGCCAGCTCGACGCCGACCTGACCGCCAACCGGCTGCCCCACTTCGCGGTGGTCACGCCCGACCTGTGGCACGACATGCACAGCGGCTCGGTGGCTGCCGGCGACCGGTTCCTGCGGGACCTGTACGACCGGCTCACCGCCTCCCCCGCATGGCCGGACACTCGGCTGTGACGTTCGACGAAGGCGCAAGCCGCCAGGGCATCGACGGCGGGCCGGGCGGCGGTCGGGTCGCCACGGTCGTCGTCGGCGCCGGCGTCCCGGGCGGCGTGCGCGACGCGACTCCCCTATGACCATTACGCCCTGCTGCGCTCCATCGAGCGGCTCTACGCCCTGCCGCTGCTTCGGCACGCGGCCGACCCGACCGCGGGCACCATCCCAGCCGTGGCGGGAGCCGCCATAGCAGTGCCCACCAGGAGCCGCCCGCGGCAGGCAGCCGACGGTTCTCATGGAACCTCTATCGCCGGTCGGTTGTATACGCTGCCCGCGTCGCCGGCTCCGTATTCGCTGGATGCTGTTGGCGAATTGAGGGAGGGGTCTCGGGGCCTGTGGCGTGTGGTGGGTGGTGTGGGTTCCAAGGGCTGCTCTGCCGCGTGGGTGATCGTGCTCTGCCGCGTGGAGGCAGCCTTGCCGCGCCACTTGTCGCTCGGGCGCCTGGTTTGGGGGGTTCGTGGAGTGATCTGCGCGGCAGAGCTGCACGGGCGCGGCAGAGCACCACAACCGGCGCGGCAAAGGACCATCACCCACGCGGCAAGGCATCGGAATTCGCCAACAGCATCTTCGCTGTCAGGTAAAGCGAGCGATACAGACTATTCCAGCGACCAGGCAGTAGATCGCGAACGGCGTCAGGGTCCTGGTCTTGAACCAGCGGGTCAGGAACCGCACCGACAGCCAGGCCGCGACCCCGGCGGAAAGGCTGCCGGCCAGGATCTGGCCGCGGACGCCGTCACCGTTGGGGCCCAGGAGATCGGGCAGCTTGTAGAGCCCGGCGGCGAAGATGATCGGGGTGGCGAGCAGGAACGCGAAGCGGGCCGCGTCCTCATGGGAGAGCCCGCGCGCCAGCCCCGCCACCATGGTCACGCCCGAGCGGCTGATGCCCGCGAAGAAGGCGAGGATCTGGCAGGCGCCGATCAGCAGCGCCTCGCCGGACGCCAACGTTCCCAGTCGGCGCGAGGGCTGGACCTGCGCCCGGGCGGCTCCTGGCCCGTCCGGGATCGATGCCGACGCTGGGGTGATCCGCCGCCGCAGGCGCTCGCCGACGAACAGGATCACTCCGTTGAGGGTCAGGAAGACGGCCGCCGCGAGCGGCTTGGCGAACAGGATGCGCAGCGCGTGCTCGAACGCGACACCGACCACTCCCGCCGGGAGCGTGGCGATCACCAGCAGCCAGCCGAGCCGTTCATCGGCGGTCTCGACGCGCCGTTGCCGCAGCGAGCGGACCAGCCCGGAGACGATCCGCAGCCAGTCGCGCCAGAAGAACACCAGCAGCGCCACCGCGGTGGCCACGTGCAGCCCGACCAGGAAGGCCAGGTAGAATGACTCCTGTGCCGCCTGGCTGGCGGCCACCTCGTGCCAGCCGAGCAGGGCGGGCAGCAGCACCGAGTGGCCAAGGCTCGAGACCGGGAACAGCTCGGTCACGCCCTGCAGCAGCCCGATGACGATCGCCTGGAAGTAGCTGATCACCGCTCGATATCCCCTTTGGCTGCTCTCAACCAGCCGTGCCGGCTTTGTTTGCGGCGCCAGGAGAGCGCCACAGTGGCGAGCGCGCCGACCACGACGGCGGCCACATGCTCCGCGGTGGTCAACGGCGATTGGACGAGACTGGCCACGAGCTGGGCGATGACCAGGCAACCGACCACGGGAAGCGAGCGGCTCCGGACGGCGAGCCCGGCGGCCGCCGCCACGATCACCGCCGACGACCCGACGTCCAGCCCTCCACCGCCGAACCGGTGGTCCTGCGCCAGGCCGGCGGCGGCCACCGCAACGGTCGGGACCAGGTGGCTCAGCGCGATCGTGGTGAGCATGCGGGCGCTGCCCATCCACGCCTCGAACGGGGCGGTGACCAACACGGTCGCGGCGACCGTCCAGACGACCTCGTACCCGGCTCTGAGCAGGAAGGCACCTGCGACCAGCCGGACTGTGCCGCCGAGGCTCGGCTGCCAGCCCTGGTAGGCACAGCAGGCGGCCACCAACCGATGTCCCGCTCCCGAGGTGTCCCACGCGAGGCTCACCAGCAGGCACACTGCCAGAAAGCCCACGGCGACCGGTGCGGCGCGAAGGGGTCCCCAGCGGACGACGCGCCGACGCAGGGGCTTCTGGTACGCGAACAACCACGCAAGCAGCGCCCGGAGGTCTCGCACGGGAACGTGTGGCCGGCGGCCACCGGGACGTCCTCGAGTCGACGGCGGTCCCCCACCAGCTCGACTCGCCTGTCTGGGAGCCAGGATCAGCGCCACCACGACCGGCGCCGCGGGGGGGGAGATGCGCTCATCGGTTCCTTCCGAGATCGGGCAGGACGACAGGGTCGGCGGTCGAGCCACCCCTGGTTGTAGCCCTTCGACGATGAGGGCCTGATGAGAGCGCCGGTCGGACTGGCGGGGGAGGGCTGTCCCGGCCTGCTCCTCATATCGCCCTCATCATGTTCTCATGCAAGGAGCACGACCATGACCTGGGCGAGGAGGTGCGGAAGGATGCGGGTACTGGTCGTGGAGGACGAGGTCAAGATGGCCCGGGCGATCCGGCGCGGGCTCGAGCAGGAAGGGTATGCCATCGACACCGCCCCCGACGGGGACGAGGCCCTGTACCTGGCCAGCGAGAACGCCTACGACGCGGTCGTGTTGGACGTGATGCTGCCGGGTCTGGACGGCTTCGAGGTCTGCCGGCGCCTGCGAGGGGCCGGGCGTTGGGCCCCGGTGCTGATGCTGACGGCGCGGGACACGGTTGAGGACCGGATCGCGGGGTTGGACGTCGGCGCCGACGACTACATGGTCAAGCCGTTCGCGTTCGGCGAGCTGCTCGCCCGCCTGCGGGCACTGATCCGCCGAGGCACCACCGAGCGCCCGGCCGTCCTGCGGGCCGGGGATCTCGCCCTGGACCCGGCGGCCCACACCGTGACCAGAGCAGGCAGGCGGGTCGAGCTGTCGACGCGCGAGTTCACCCTGCTCGAGTTCCTCATGCGTCACGCTGGCGAGGTCGTCACCCGCACGGCCATCCTCGAGCACGTCTGGGACTACAACTACGACGGCCTGTCCAACGTCGTCGACGTCTACGTCGGCTACCTGCGCCGCAAGCTGGAACAGCCGTTCGGCCGGACCCTCATCCGCACGGTGCGGGGGGTCGGCTACGCGCTGGAGGTGGCATGAGGCTGCCGGGCACGGCGCGGCTCGCGCACCTGCCGGTCCGCGTCCGGCTCACCGCCTGGTATCTGGCGCTGCTCGGCCTGACCCTCGCCGCGCTCAGCAGCTTCCTGCTGCTGCGCCTGGACGCCGACCTGATCGCTGGGGTCGACGGCTCCCTGGATGCCAGGGCCGCCGAGATCCTCCTGTCGCTGCACGGTTCCGGAGACGGCGAGTTCAAGCCGACGGGCAGCGCCGCCCTTGCCGGTCTTCCGCGGCGCGAGTCGGCCGCCCAGCTGCTGTCGCCGGACGGCCGGGTGCTCGCCAGCGTCGGCGACGAAATCGCGGTACGGCCACTGCTCGCGCCCGACCGTCTGGAGGGTGTGCGGCAGGGCCACCAGGTGAGGGCGAGCGTCCGGCTGGGTCCGGCGCACGAGCGTCTGCGCGTCCTCGCCACAACGCTCGACGGTAGGGGCGGCCGCGAGATCCTGGTCGTCGCGTCCTCGCTGGATGGGGTGGAGGAGTCGGTGGACCGGCTGCAGCTGCTGCTCCTCATCGCGGTCCCGGCCGCGCTGGCGCTGGCCGGCACCGGCGGCTGGCTGCTCGCCGGCAAGGCGCTGTGGCCAGTCGCCCGCATGACCCGTCAGGCTGGCGCGATCGGCAGCGACCACCTGCACGAGCGGGTCAGCGTGCCACCGGCCCGCGACGAGCTGGCGCTGCTGGCTCAGACGCTCAACACCATGCTCGACCGCATCCAGCGCGGCGTCACCGAACAGCGGCGCTTCCTCGCCGACGCCTCCCACGAGCTGCGGACCCCGCTCGCCATCCTGCGCGCCGAGCTGGAGGTCGGCCTGCGCGACGCCGACCGCGCCAACGGCAGCGCGGAGGTGCTGGAGAGCAGCATCGAGGAAGTGGAGCGCCTCAGCGGCAGCGTCGAGGGCCTGCTCACGCTGGCCCGCGCGGACGAGGGCCAGCTGAAGCTCCTGCCGGAGCGAGTCGACCTCGGCGAGGTCGCCGGGGCGGTGGTCGCCAAGCTGCGGCCGATCGCCGAGGCCAAGCGGATCGCGCTCACGCTGGAGGGCGACGGGCCCGAGCTGGTCGCCGACCGCGCACGCATCGTGCAGGTGGTGACGAACCTGGTCGACAACGCGGTGACGTACACCGGACCCGAAGGCACGGTCCAGGTGCGGGTCTGGGCGGCGAGCGACGAGGCCGGGCTGTCGGTGCGGGACACCGGGCCGGGCATCGCGCCCGCGGCGCTGCCGCGGGTGTTCGACCGCTTCTTCCGCGCCGACACGGGTCGCTCCCGCGCGGGGGGTGGCAGCGGCCTCGGCCTCGCCATCTGCAGAGAGCTGGTCGAGGCGCACGGCGGGCGCATCGGGGTTGAGAGCGAGCTTGGGGTCGGCAGCACCTTCGCCATGATGCTGCCGCTGCACCCGTCGCCGGCTCCGCGGCGACATCCCCAGGCACCGCCCGGGCCGCATCCTCACAAGCGCGCCTGATCCTGGAGTGGAAGGCACGGCGAGCGTCGATCGTCAGTGTGAGCTGTCAAGGACGTGCTCGGCGAGTTCGCGGGCGGTCTTGGCGGGACGCGTCTCGGGCCGGGTGACGCCGGTGACCAGCGTCCCCTCGATCAGGAGCTGGAGCTGGTCCGCCGCATGGGCCGGGTTGCGGTGCCCGAGCTTCTCCAGTTGCTGTTCCAGCAGCCGGTGCACCCGCTGCCGGTACGCGCGGGTCTCGGCATGCGCCGGGTGGCCCGGGTCGACGAGGGTGAGATCGGCGGCGAGGTAGCGGCAGCCCCGGAAACCCCGACCTGAGGTGATCTCGTCGAGGGCGTCGAAGACGGCCAGCAGGCGCTGGCGCGGGTCATCGCCGCCCGCGTCCATGGCGGCCCGGTAGCGCGCCTCCTCCTCGGCGGCGCTGGCCCGGATGACCTCGGCGATGAGCCCGTCCTTGCCCCCGAAGTGCTGATACAGCGAGCGGCGGGCCACGTCGGCCTGTTGGAGGATGGCGTCGACGCCGACCCCGGCGCCCCGCGCGTAGGTGAGCTCCTGCGCGGCGCGCAGCAGCCGCTCACGCGGCCCCGGCTTGGCTGCGGTGTTCACGAGATTCCGCCTCCCATGGGCTTGACAGTAGATCGACTATGCTATCTACTTTCGCGGTAGATCGTCCATTCTATCTACTGCGCTCGGCGCGGGGCAAGGAGCACCGACATGGGTCTGCTCGACAGCGAAGTCGCCATCGTCACCGGCGGCACCAGCGGCATCGGGGCGCGCACCGCAGAGCTGTTCGCTGCCGAAGGCGCCAGCTTGGTCATTGCCGGACGGCGCACCGAGCAAGGCGAGGCGATCGCGGCCAGGCTCGGGGCCAGCTTCGTCCGCACCGACGTCTCAGTCGAGGCCGACGTCCACGCCCTGATCGCTCACACGGTTGACCGGCACGGCCGCCTCGACGTCCTTGTCAACAACGCCGGTGACTACGGCATCGGCGGCAGCATCGCCGAGGTCGACCTCAAGCAGTTCGAGCGCACCATGGCGGTCCACGTGGGCGGGGTCGTCGCCGGCATGAAGCACGCCGCCCCGGTGATGCTCCGCCAGGGATCCGGCAGCATCGTCAACCTCGCCAGCATCGGCGGGTGGCTTGCGGGATGGACCGGGCTCGGCTACTCCGCGGCCAAGGCCGCCGTCCTGCAGCTCACCCGCTCCGCCGCCGTGGAGCTCGGCGAGCACGGCATCCGCGTCAACAGCATCTCGCCTGGGCCGGTCCTGACCGGCATCTTCGCCAAGGGCGCCGGTCTGGACCCCGCCGAGGCCGACCGCACCGCCGCTGAGCTCGAGCCCCTCTTCACCGCCGCGCTGGAGCACTGGCAGCCGATCCGCCGGGCCGGCACGCCCGACGACGTGGCCCCGGCCGCGCTGTGGCTGGCCAGCGATGCCTCCAGCTTCGTCAACGGCCACAACCTGGTCGTGGACGGCGGCATCTCCGCCGGGCGCCCGATATCGATCTCGCGCGGCGAGCGGGCAGCCATGGCGCAGGTGTTCGCCGCCCGTACGGACTGAACCCGGCGCACGCGGTCGTGTGACCGGGGGAGTGCGACTCCCTCCGGCCACGCTCCTCACGGCGGGAGCCGATCTCGTCTTCGGTCCCTGATGGCCGCCTGACCCAGGGTTCCGTCTAGTGTTCGGGCAATGTGCGGGTCCTGGCACCGAGATCCCACACCACCAAGCTGCCGAGAGACTGCCGGTGTTCTGCCTTGTCTGCCAGTTCACCCGCTGTGACACTGACGACGTCCGACACCGGGACCATGCCCATGGGAGGAGCGAAGAGTAGTAGTAGTAGTAGTAGTAGTAGTAGTAGTAGTAGTAGTAGTAGTAGTAGTAGTAGTAGGGGTCCTTGAGAGCCGAAACCACTGGAGGACCAAAATGAGAAGAGTGGTCGTATCGACGTATGTGAGCCTCGACGGCGTCATGGAAGCTCCAGAGAATTGGGAATTGTGGAGTGAAGAGATGGAGAAGTATGCGTGGGAGCAGCTTCTCGCGTCGGACGCTCTTCTCCTGGGGCGAAGGGTCTATCAGGTGTTTGCCGCTTCCTGGCCGTCCCGCGGGGGGGAGTTCGCCGACAGAATGAACAGCCTCCCCAAGTTCGTTGTTTCAACGACGCTCGAAGAGCTTGAGTGGAGCAACTCGAGCCTGATCCGCGGCGACGTCCCGAGAGAGGTCTCCAAACTGAAGCAACAGTCCGGTCAGGACATTCTGATCTATGGTAGTGGCGACCTCATGCACACGCTCATGCAGCATGACCTGATCGATGAATACCGGTTTTGGGTCAATCCTGTTGTGCTGGGGAGCGGAAAGCGTCTCTTCACAGACGGAAGCAGCAAGACCGCTCTGAAGCTTGTCCACACAACGACGTTCAGTACGGGCGTCGTCGTTCTCTCCTATCAACCCGCAGGCAAGGAAGGGTAGGCATCGGCGCGCGCTTCCTGAGCCTCCGCCTCCAGGCCGGTTTCGTCGAGTTCGGGCCGTCGGACCAGCAATTGCACCCTCATCGACCAGGCGCGCCAGGGTGCCCGCGCGCACGGCTCCGACACCGACCAGGGCAAGGGCTCATGGCGGGCGGGAGGATGCGCACGTGATGGTGCACGACGTGGCCTGCCGGCATGCCATCCTGAGCCCGCAGTGGGAGCACCGGTACTACTCCTTCGACGCCAGATGGGGCCCGGGTGAGGCGTTGGCGTCGATGCGAAACGGCTCCGGAGACAACTACGCGATCGTGTTCTCAGAGGCCGGTGCCTGGATTCCGGCGCAATCCGGTTCCCCGAGGGCAGCGAGGACTCGGACGGCAGCGGGTGGCTGCTGGAGTTGCTCGTGGACGGCAGCGCCGAGGGTTACCAGCGGTTTGCTGAGGACAAATACGAGATCGACGTAGCGATAGTCTACGACGACCTGCCCGCCGCACCTCGCCACCACCGACCGGATAAGGAGCATGAGTCTTTCAGCTCGGTTCGGAAGCGCGTTGAAAGCATTGCGAGGTCGGGAGGAATCGCGGCCTGACCAGGGCGGCGCCTCAGCGGTGCCCGCCCGCACCGAAGATACGCCGACAGCGGACCCGCACCCGGCGAAGGTCTTCCGACCCGTTATCGTACTGATCGTCGTCCTCGGCGTGGCCCTGCTTGGCCTCTTCGCCCTCAAGCGGACGGCCCAGCCGCCATCGCGGCTTGCGGTGTTCAGCGCTACGGCGATGCTCGCCGCAGCGGCAACCGCAGTCGGGGGCCTCCTCGGATTCCTGTTCGGCATCCCAAGGAGCGTGCAGGAACCGCGACCGCTGGCCAGCAGCCAGACGCCCCAGACCGCCGACGAGCGTGGTGTCTATGGGGTCAACACCAACCTTGAGCAGATCTCTGACTGGCTGACGAAGATCCTCGTTGGCGTTGGGCTGATCCAGCTCGGCAGGACAAGCAGACCGCTTGGCAGGTTGGTGGCCAGCATCGCCGATGGGCTCGGCGGCCAGCCCGTCGACCGGCTGATGGTCGGCGGCATCCTGATTTTCTTCTCGATCGTCGGCTTCCTGGCCAGCTACCTGCTCACCCGTCTGCTGTTACAGCGCGCCTTCACCGAGGCCGACCTGTCCGCCGTCGTTGCGGTGGCGACGAGCGCGGCGAGCAAGCAAGTGCAGCGGCAGCAGCAGCTCGACGCCGACGCCTACAGTCTGGTCGCCCGGACGCTGCAGCCGCCAGCCGGTGCAAGCCCGCCGAGCCAGGAGGACCTGAACCAGGCGTTGCAAAAGGCGTCACCGGTCGTCCGGAGCCAGGTGTTCTCGTTGGCGCGCAACCAGCGCCTGGCCGACGAGAAGACGACTGAGGGCAGGAAGAACCTCGTCCGCACGGCTCTGGTCTTCCGGGCGCTGATCGCCGCCGAGCCCGACTCCCACCGCAACCATGGCCAACTGGCCTACGCCCTGAGGTATGCCATCCCACCGGACCTGGACGAGGCCGAGCACGAGCTGAACAGCGCTATCGCACTGCGGGACACGGCGGGCGAGACGGCCTGGCTGTTCTACGAGCTGAACCGCGCGGCGCTACGCATCGAGCAGGGCCAGCGGTCCGCCGCACCCGTCCCCTCGGAACGCAAAGCATCGATCTTGGCCGACCTGCGCGCCGCGGCCAGGAACCCGGAGTTGCTTGCCGAGATCCACAAGGACGACTCCATCCAGAATTGGCTCAGAGCCAACGCTCCGGACGCAGCCGACCTCCTGAAACCCTAGACGCGTGCGTGCCCGACCGCTCCGAGCTACCCGGTCACAGGTCGCCGACGATGACGTTGAGCTGGTAGGTCCCCTGATTCGACGTGCAGCGGAGCGCTTCGCCGCAACTGGTCCGGGAGGCGCTGACGGTGGCCGTGCCAGGATGCCGTGCGGTGAACATGGTGCGTTGAAGACCGCACCCCACGCCGGGCGGGCAGGCGTCGGGTCCTGCGGTGACCCGCGCGGGCGGTCCGTCCTGGGTCAGAACGTACGGGTCGGGAGCTGCCCCGCACGGTCCAGTAGAGGCTGTGCAGGTCGACCTCGAGCCGATCCTTGGCCTTCAGCCGGACGGTCCCGCCGTTGCCGTGCTCGTCGGCGATCACCGGTGAACCTGAGGTCCTCGTCGAGTCCTGCCGGCGTGTCCCGTGCGAGGCGCTCGCCTGGCACCCTCCCAGGACGACTGCCGCCACCAGGCACCCCGCCACCAGCCCTCCACCGCACCTCATCCCGTCACCTTCCGCTCACAGTGACCCTGACCAAGGCGAGATACCGTAGCCGATCCTTGGACGCGCGCAACGCTGTCCGGGTTCCACCGAACAAGCCGACGCAACAGCTTGGTCCTGAGATCCAATGACTGAACTTCATGGCTGGGGCGCGCCGCGGTAGCCTCACCGGCATGAAGGATCGCCCAGAGGGCCTCGACGAGCCCAGGTTGCGGCGTGCCCTGGATGCGTGGGGAATCGACGCCGTCTCGCTGGCGTACGCCCCGGTGGGCTTCGGCGACTATCACTGGACCGCCGTCGATGGCCGCGAACGGCAGTGGTTCGTCACCGTCGCCGACTTGGCGCACAAGCGTCACTGCGGAGATGGGCCCGAAGCCGCCTTCGGTGGCCTGCGCCGGGCCATGGACACCGCTTGGGCCCTGCGACACCAGGGGGAGCTGGGCTTCGTCGTGGCGCCCCTGCCAACCGCTGACGGCGAAACGGTCCGTCGTCTGGGGGCCCGGCACGCCCTCAGTGTCTTCCCGTTCGTGGACGGCACTCCCGGCCGTTTCGGCCAAACGCTCACGCCAGCCGAGCGCGGCCCGGTCGTCGACCTGCTCGCCGAGCTGCATCGCAGGACACCTCCCGCCTCGGCCCCTGTCCTGCAGCCGGACCTTCCGGCACGGGTGCGACTGGAGGAGGCCCTTGAGGAGTTGGACCGGCCCTGGCAGGGCGGGCCATTCGCCGAACCCGCCAGGGTCCTGGTGTCGGAGTGCGCCTCCGGGTTCCGCCGGCGGCTGGACGAGTTCGATCGGCGCCTTGGGGAGGTCAGCAGGAAGTGCGAGGAGCCCGTCGTGACTCACGGCGAGCCGCATCCCGGCAACCTGTTGCGGCTGGCAGACCGGTGCTTGCTGGTCGACTGGGACACGGTGGGCCTGGCAGTGCCCGAGCGGGACCTGTGGATGGTCGCCACGGAGCCGGACGACCTTCGCGGGGTACGCCGCCGCCGCCGGCCGGCGTCCGGATCCGTCGGCCCTGGCGCTCTACCGTCTTCGGTGGGACCTTGAGGAGGTGGCCATTTTCGTCGACTTGTTACGCTCCCCCCATGACCGGACGGCCGATGCCGAGCAGGCATGGGCGGGGCTCACCAGCAGCATGGAACGGCTGACAGGTCGGGCGTGAGATAGGTCACCCCAGGGGTGACGCGTGCGCAAGACCTCTGCGTGGCGATGGCGGAACGTCCCACTGCCGGAGCCCCACCTGGCCGATCAGCGCAGCGCAGTGGTCAGGTGGTGACGTCGCGGCGGGCGAACAGGGTTGCGCCGGCAGTGACGGCCAGCACCCCGTAGATCGCCAGCGCAAGCGCGGCGCGGGGTAGGTCACCGTGGCCGTGCCACCGTCGGCGAGCACGCCCAGGAGCTGCCCGGGCAGCCAGCGCTCGCCGGAGCTCCAGGCTGCGGTGACCAGCTCCTCAAACGGGATCGCATAGGCCAGCCCGACACCGACCGCGGGCGCCGGCGAGCGCAGCAGCAGAGCGAGCAGTGCGCCGAGCAGGCCCCAGCCGAGCGTGGCGAGCAGCAGGTTGGCGAACCCGGTGCCGAGCGCGGCCCACCCGGCGCTGGTGAACCAGGCCGTGGTCGCCACGTCCTGGCTTGGGGCGAGGGCGAACGCCGTCGCCACCGCCACGACCTCGGCAGCGACGATCGCGATGGTGGTGAAGCCGGCCAGGGCGAGCAGCTTGCCGGCCAGCAGGCGCACCCGGCGGGGCTGGCGGACCAGCAGGTTGCGCAGCGTGCCCTGGCTGTACTCGCCGGCGATCGAGATCGCGAACATCGCCAGGGCGCATGGCGAGGCGGTTCAGCGGCCCGGCGAAGCTCGCCGGTGCCTGGACGCGCAGCATGCGGCCGTCGGTGGTGGTGGAGGGGTGCCCGCCTCGGCGGCCAGCCTGGCGACCGTTGCCAGGTCGCCGGGCCGCTCGGCCGCGACCACCAGCTCGGCGCGGGTGCGGTGCAGGAGGTCGCCGATCGGGCCGTCGAACTTGAGCCGGCCGTGGTCGATCATCACCAGCCAGGGCAGGCGGTCTGCAGAACGTCTATACATGCGTATAGTTTCCTGCCATCATGAGTAGCCACCGATACCTGGATATAGGGGTTGAGGGATGGTGGCAGAGCACCCGGTTGGCGGTCCAGCGTTCGAGGACCTGACGGCCCGCGCGCGGATCAGGGACGCGGCGCTGCGCCTGTTCGCCGAACGCGGCGTCGACGGGGCGACGATCCGGGACATCGCCAAGGCGGCGGGCGTGTCGGCGGGGCTGGTCCGGCACCACTTCGGGTCAAAGGAAGCACTGCGCGACGCCTGCGACTCCTACGCGCTGGACCGGCTCATGCGCATCAAGGAGCAGGCGATCCTCGAAGGCCAGATGGCCGACCAGGGGTTCCTGCCCGCCGTCCACCCGACGGTGGTGCCGCTGTATCGGTACCTCGCGCGTGCGATGCTCGATGGTTCGTCGGCAGCCGCGTCGATGTTCGACGACATGGTCGAGCTCACCGAGCAGTGGCTGAACCGCCACCACCCGGGCCAGTCCACCGATCCGCGGGCGCACGCCGCGGTACTGGTCGCGATGCAGGTTGGCATGCTCGGGATGCACGACCACCTGTCCCGGGCGCTGGGCGCCGACATCCTCAGCCCCGAAGGACATCTGCGGATGACCCGGGGAACGGTGGACCTCCACTCGCACGCCCTGCTCAGCCCGGACCAGGCCGCCCAGGCACACGCGGGACTCGACCAGCTCCAGGCACACAGACCCGCTACCGCGGCGCAGCCGCGCTCCACGTCTGAAGGAGCACAACGATGACCGAGGCGATCCGCACCGACGCTCTGGTCAAGGCGTTCGGGCACGCCCCCGCCCTGGATGGACTGGACCTGACCGTGCGCACCGGCGAGGCGCACGGCTTCCTCGGCCCCAACGGGGCCGGGAAGACCACCACCATCCGCATCCTGCTCGGCCTGCTGCACGCCGACGCCGGCACGGCCCGGCTGCTCGGCGGCGACCCCTGGCACGACGCCACCGAGCTGCACCGCCGGCTGGCCTATGTGCCCGGCGACGTCACGCTGTGGCCCAACCTGTCCGGCGGCGAGGTGATCGACCTGCTCGGCCGGCTGCGCGGCGGGCTGGACAAGCAGCGCCGCGCCGACCTGCTGGAGCGTTTCGCCCTGGACCCGCGCAAGAAAGGCCGCGCCTACTCCAAGGGCAACCGGCAGAAGGTGGCCCTCATCGCCGCGCTGGCCTCCGACGTGGAGCTGCTGCTGCTCGACGAGCCGACCTCGGGCCTGGACCCACTGATGGAACAGGTCTTCCGCGAGGTGATCCGGGAGGAACAGCGCCGCGACGGGCGCACCGTGCTGCTGTCCAGCCACATCCTCGCCGAGGTCGAGGCGCTGTGCGACCGGGTCACCATCATCCGCGAGGGTCGGACGGTGGAGACCGGCACCCTCACCGAGCTGCGCCATCTGACCCGAACCTCGATCCGGGCCGAGCTGGCCGGCCCACCAACCGGGCTTGACTCCCTGTCCGGCGTGCACAACCTGGACGTACAGGACAGCCGGGTGCGCTTCGACGCCGACAACGACGCGCTCGACGCGGCGCTGCGCCACCTCATCGACGTGGGCGTGCGCAGCCTGGTCAGCCAGCCGCCCACCCTGGAGGAACTGTTCCTGCGGCACTACGACCTGACCCGCGCGGCCGGCGCCAGGCACGCGGAGGTGTCGCGATGACCACCCTGACGGGCACCGGCAAGCTGGTCCGCCTGATCCTGCGGCGGGACCGGCTGCCGATGGCGCTGTGGATCCTGGTCATCTGCCTGATCCTGATCAGCTACGTGCCCTCCCTCGCCGACGTCTTCCCCACAGCCGCGGCACGCCGGCAGTACGCCGACAACGCGGGATTCGTCGCGCTCTACGGTCGCCTGTCCGGCACGAGCCTCGGCGAGTTCGTCACCTGGCGGGCGGGGTTCATCCCCGTCATCGTCGGGCTGATCAGCCTGCTCACCGTCATCCGGCACACCCGCACCGAGGAAGAAACCGGCCGCCGCGAGCTGCTCGGCGCGACCGTTGTCGGCCGGCACGCGGGCCTGGCGGCGGCGCTGGCCGCGACGTTCGGCGCCAACCTCGTCCTCGGGGCACTGGTGGCGCTGGGCATGATCAGCCAGGATCTGCCCGCCGCCGGATCATTGGCCTTCGGCGTTGAGCTCGCCGCCGCCGGCTGGGTGTTCGCCGCGGTCGGGGCTGTGGCCGCACAGCTCACCGATAGCGCCGGCGGCGCCCGGGGCATCGCCCTCAGCGTCCTCGGCGCGGCCTACCTGCTGCGGGTCGCCGGCGACCTCAGCGGCGAGGCCGGCAGTGGACTGTCCTGGCTGTCGTGGCTGTCGCCAATCGGCCTGGTCCACCAGATCCGCCCCTATAGCGGCGAACGCTGGTGGATCCTCACGCCTGCCGCCGGCCTCACCGCGTTGCTCGCCGCGGCGGCCGTTGCGCTGTCCGCGCGGCGCGACGTGGCGCCGGCCTGCTGCCGACCCGCCCCGGCCCGGCCACGGGGGCGCCCGGCCTGCGCACGCCGCTGGCCCTGGCCTGGCGGCTGCACCGTGGCCTGCTGGCCGGCTGGACCGCCGGGTTCGCGGTGCTCGGTGTCGTGCTCGGCAGTCTCGCCAGCGGCATCGGGGACATGCAGAATAATCAGACCTTACAGGACATCTTCGCGCGGATGGGCGGCCGAGCCGGGCTCATCGACGCCTACCTTGCCGCCATCATGGGCATCCTCGGGCTGATCGCCGCGGCCTATGCGATCCAGGCCACCCTGAGGCTGCGGGTCGAGGAGAGCAGCCTGCGGGCCGAGCCGGTGCTGGCCACCGTGGTCGGCCGGCTGCGATGGGCGGGCAGCCACCTCGTCTTCTCGGTCCTGGGCCCGACCGTCGCGCTGGCAGCCGCCGGGCTGGCCGCCGGGCTGGCACACGGGCTCAACACCGGCCACGTCGGCCGCGAGCTGCCTCGTGTGCTGGGTGCCGCGATGGTGCAGCTACCCGCGGTCTGGCTGCTGGCCGCGATCGCGGTCGCGCTGTTCGGCCTGCTGCCCCGCCTCGCCCTCGCCGCCTGGGGCGCGCTCGCGGTCTGCCTGCTGTCCTCCTGGTCGGCGCCTCCGTCCAGCTCAGCCAGTGGCTGCTGGACGCCTCGCCGTTCACCCACATCCCCAAGGCCCCCGGCGCCGCCGTGTCCGCCACGTCCCTGGCCTGGCTCGCCGCCGTCGCGGCCGCGCTCGCCGTCGCCGGGCTGGTCGGGCTGCGTCGCCGCGACATCCCCGCCACCTGACAGACCTCAGGACGCGGCTCGGATGGGTCTGGCAGTGCCGTCACACGAAGGCGCTGATGCCGGTGATCGCGCGGCCGACGATCAGCGTGTTCATCTCGCGGGTGCCTTCGTAGGAGTAGATCGCCTCGGCGTCGGCGACGAAGCGGCCGACGTGGTGCTCGAGCAGGATGCCGTTGCCGCCCAGCAGCTCACGGGCCCAGCCGACCGTCTCGCGCATGCGCACGGTGCAGAACGCCTTCGCCAGCGACGCGTGCTCGTCCCTGGCCAGGCCGGCGGCCTGCAGCTGCGACAGCCGGGCGCACAGGGTCGCCGACGCGGTGATGTTCCCGAGCATCCGCACCAGCAGGTCCTGGACCAGCTGGAAGCCGCCGATCGGGCGGCCGAACTGCTCGCGCTCCAGGGCGTAGGCCAAGGCGTGCTCGTAGGCGCCCCGCGCGCAGCCGACCGCCATCCAGGCAACGCCGGCCCGCGTCATCCGCAGCACCTCGGCGGTGTCCCGGAAGGAGGTGGCGCGCTGGAGCCGGTTGCCCTCAGGAACCCGCACCCCGTCCAGGGTGATGCGGGCGTTCTGCACGACCCGCAGCGCGATCTTGTCCTCCAGGTTCTCGGTGGTGAACCCGGGTGTCCCAGCCTCGACCACGAAGCCTTTGACCTGGCCGTCGTCGGCGTCCCTGGCCCAGATCACCGTCAGGTCGGCGAAGCTGGCGTTGCCGATCCACTTCTTGCGCCCATCCAGTATCCAGGTGTCGCCGTCGCGGCGGGCGGTGGTCGTCAGGCCCCGCGAGGCCCCGGAGCCGACCTCGGGCTCGGTGAGCCCGAAGGCGCCGAGCTGCTCCATGCGGGCCATGGCGGGTAGCCAGCGCTGCTTTTGCTCCTCCGAGCCGCACAGGTAGATCGAGCCCATCGCGAGCCCGCCGTGGACGCCGTTGAAGGTGGCGATCGACGGGTCGGTGCGGGCCAGCTCCATCGCGACCATGCCGTCCAGCAGTGGGCTCTTGCCGGGGCAGCCATAGCCGCTGTAGGGGAGCCCGGCGATGCCGAGCTCGCGCAGGCCGGGCAGGAGCTCGTGCGGGAACTTCGCCCTGGTCCAGAATCGGTTGATGACCGGCTGCACCTCCTTTTCCATGAAGCCACGGACACGGTGCAGCAGGGCGCGGTCCTCGTCGTCGAGGAAGAGCTCCAGAGCGTAGAAGTCGGCATCGGTTGGCATGGGGGCCTCCTCGCGGGCACGGTCAGGCGGGAGCATCGATCGTTCGGCCGTCGCGGCGCAGGAACCGGTCCACCACCGGCGCCAGCTCGGCCGCCTCGGTGAGCAGGCCGAGGTGGCCGCCGTGGTAGACGTGCAGCTCGGCGTCGGGCAGCAGGCGCCGCATGATGCGGGCGTTGACCGGTGGGATGATCGGGTCGTCGTCGCCGGCGAGCAGCAGCGTCGGCTGCCGGATCCAAGGCAGCAAGGGCAGGCTGCTCCAGCCGGCGCCGGCGGCGAGCTGGTAGAGGTAGCCGCGCCAGGGGCCCACGCGAGTCCGGCCGTGCAGGAGCGCTCGCGCCCGGCTCGGGTCCGACCGCATGGTGCCGCCGTACAGGTCGGCGGCGATCCGCACGGCGTAGTCGGGATCCAGGTACCGGCGGGGGGTGGCCATCCGCGCGAGGACCTGTGGCCGGCCAGGCACCATGAGCATGCCGGTGCCGGTGGCGGCCAGGACCAGCCGCCGGCAGCGCTGGCGGTGGCACAGCGCGAACTGCTGGGCCAGGCCACCGCCCCAGGAGATGCCCAGCATGTCGACGGTCGTGTAGTCGAGCTGGTCGAGCAGGCGGGCAACAAGCCGCGCGAGCGCCGGCAGCCGGTAGGGGACCCTCGGCGGTGGTGAGCCCCCGACGCCGGGGACGTCGAAGCGGATCACCTCGATGGAGCGGTCGAGCGCGTCGACGAACGGCTGCAGCAGCTCCAGGCTGGCGCCGATGCCGTTGGCGAGCACCAGCGGGGTGCGGGTGCCATCGCCGGGACGCACGGCCACCCGCAGGTGCTGGCCCCCAACCGCCACGGTGCGCACGGACCTGGGCATGCCGGCGCCTCAGCGGTCCAGGACGTAGGTGCCGGGGGCGGGGTCGACCGGGCGGAACCCGGCCGCGCCGAGCCGGCGGGGTGGGGCCTTCTCGCCGCCGCCGTGCTCCTCGAGCCAGCGGACATAGTCGGGCCACCATGAGCCGCGCTGGGTGGTCGCCTGGCCCAGCCAGTCGGCGGGGTCCGCCGGGGTGTCCGTTGCAACCTGGAAGGTGGCCTTCGGGTTTCCTGGCGGGTTGACGATCGAGGCGACGTGGCCGCTGGTGGACAGCACGAACCGCGTCCGGCCGCCGAGGAGCTGAGTGCTGCGGTAGCAGGACTGCCACGGGCAGAGGTGGTCGGCGATGCCGCCGACGACGTAGGAGTCCACGTCGATGCTGGCCAGGTCCACCGGCGAGCCGAGCATGCCGGCGGTGCCGGGGTGGGTGAGGGCATTGTCGACGGCGAGCCTGACGAGGTCGCGGTGGAGCCGCGCGGGCATCCTGGTCGTGTCGGCGTTCCAGTACAGGATGTCGAACGGGGGTGGCGTTTGGCCCTGCAGGTAGTTGTTGACCCAGTAGTTCCAGATCAGGTCCCCGGGTCGGAGCCAGGCGAACACCTCGGCCAAGGCGCGACCGTCAAGGAAACCGCGCGCCGCGGAGGCGGCGACGGCGGCCTGCGCGGTCGCCTCGTCCAGAGCCGCGCTGGCCATCCCAGCGCGGGCCTGGTCGAGCACTGTCACCGCCAGGCCCAACCCGGCGACCCGGGGCTGCTGTCCGGTGGCGGCCAGGTGCGCCAGCGTCATCGCCGCGAGGATGCCACCAGAGCACAGCCCCAGCAGCAGCGACTGGTCGGCGCGGCAGATCCGCCGGGTCGCCGCCAGCGCCTCGACGATCGCCTGCCCGTAGGCGTCGGCACCCCAGTCGCGGTGGCGGGCGTCGGGGTTGCGCCACGAGATGACGAAGACCTGCTGGCCGCTGCTGACCAGGTACTCGACGAGGCTGCGCCCTGGGGCGAGGTCGAGGACGTAGTACTTGTTGATCGTCGGCGGCACGATGAGCAGGGGCACGCGGCGCACCTTGGGTGTCTGGGGCTGGTACTGCAGCAGCTCGAACACCGGGGTGCGCAGCACGATGGCGCCGGGGGACACCGCGAGGTCGGCGCCCACCTCGAACGCGCCGGCGTCCACCATCGACGGCACCCGGGGCGGCGCGGCCAGGTCGGCGGCCAGGTGGCGGGCGCCGCGGACGACGCTACCACCGCCGGAATCAATCAGCGCCTTCCAGAAGACCGGGCTGGTGGCCGGGTTGTTGCTGGGGGCCAGCGCCTGCACGAGGTTGTCGACCACAAACGTCAGCCGTGCGGCGTCGCGCCAGTCCAGGTCGGCGTCGGCCACCAGCTGCTCGGCGGTCTGGCCGGCCGCCAGGTAGGCCTGGACGAGCCGGCGCAGCAGCGGGTTGGACGTCCACGCCGGGTCGGTGAAGCGGCGGTCCCTGGGCGAGGGCGCCAGGGTGGACCTGCCCAGACCGACACGGGCGAGCTCACCGGCAAGCCAGGTCGCCTTGCGCGCCAGCTCGTGCGGCCGGCGGGCGAGCGTGGCGGCGAACCGGACGCCCGCCCTGCCCGGCACGAAGCGGCGTAGCGGCCCGAGCGCCGCGGCCGCCAGCAGCAGGTCCAGCACCGCGGCCGCGTCGGTTGCTTCGGCGGCCGATGCCGTGCCCGGCGGCTGGGTGACCGTGGGCTGGCCGGTCACGGCGACAGGCCCTCTGGGGGCTGCACCTCGCGGCGCAGGAGCTTCCCGGTGGCCGTCTTGGGCAGCGCCGCCTCGAGCCACACGTGCCTGGGGTACTTGTAGGCCGCGACCCGCTCCTTACAGAAGGCCCGCAGCTCCGCCGGAGTGACCTCGGCGCCGGGCTTGAGCACCACCGCGGCCCCGACCTCCTCCCCGTGCGTCGGGTGCGGGATTCCGACCACGGCGGCCTCGACGACCGCCGGGTGCTCGTAGAGCACCTCCTCGACCTCCCGCGGGTAGACGTTGTAGCCGCCGCGGATGATGAGGTCCTTCTTGCGGTCGACGATGAAGAAGTAGCCGTCCTCGTCCTGGCGGGCCAGGTCACCGGTGCGAAGCCAGCCGTCGGGGATCGCCTCACGGGTGGCCTCCTGGCGGCGCCAGTAGCCGCTCATGACGTTGTGTCCCCTGATCGCGATCTCGCCGACCTCCCCGCTCGGGACGTCGTTGCCGACAGGGTCGAGCAGCCGCATCTGGACGCCCTGGATGGGAGTACCGATCGAGCCGGGCTTGCGTCGCCGGTCGGGGTGGTTGAAGGAGGCGACCGGGGAGGTCTCCGACAGGCCGTAGCCTTCCAGGATGATGCAGCCGAAGGCGTCCTCGAAGCCGCGCAGCACCTCCACCGGCAGCGCGGCGCCCCCGGACACGCAGACGCGCAGGGAGCTGGTGTCGTGGTCGCCGCCGTCGGGATGGTTGAGCAGGGCCACGTACATCGTCGGGACACCCTCGAAGACGGTGACCCGGTCGCGCTGGATCACCTCCAGCGCCTTGCCCGGGTCGAACCGCGGCAGCAGCGTGAGGCAGGCGCCGCTTGAGACCGCGGCGTTCAACCCGCAGGTCTGGCCGAAAGAGTGGAACAGCGGCAGGCAGCCCATGACGACGTCGTCAGGCTCGAGGTGGAACAGGGTGGTCGCCGACACCGCCGCGTTGCGGCTCAGGTTGGCGTGGCTGAGCTCGGCGCCCTTGGGCTTGCCGGTCGTGCCCGAGGTGTACAGGATCACGGCCGTGTCATGGTCCTCCCGGCTGGTCACCGTCGTCACGGGAGCGTGGTCGCCCAGCAGGCGGTCGAGCGCCTCCGGGGCGACCGACACGAAGCCGACCTCCGCGACCTCGGCGCCCTTGGCAGCCTCGGTGGCGATGGCGTGCCAGGCAAAGATGAGCTTGGCGCCCGAGTCGCCGAGGTAGTACTCGACCTCGCGCGCCTTCAGCAGCGGGTTCATCGGCACCACCAGCGCCCCGGCCCGCAGCACGCCGTAGTACAGCACCGGGAACTCCGCAACGTTCGGCAGCATCAGGCCGATCCGGTCGCCCGGCTCCACACCCTGTGCGGCGAGCAGGCCCGCGACCCGTGCGGATCGCTCGTCCAGCTCCTCATAGGTCAAGACGTAATCGTCGAGCCGGACCGCCGCCCGGTCGGGGTACATGTCCTTGGCCTCAGTCAGGCCCAGAGCCAGGTTTGCCATTGCCACCCTCCGAACATCGGTTGCTACCGGCAAGGGTCCGATCAGCCAGCGCCAAAGGCAATGGCCGGCGGGACAAGAAGCGCGCCGGACAAGTGTCACCGGCGACAACGGCCGTGGGCACCAGCGCTGGCCGCGCCCAGATGGCGCGGCACTCAGCGCTCCCTCGACCAGCTCGTCCCGTGCATCAGGCGCAGCGCCTCGAGGGCGGCGAGCAGCTCGGCCACGGCCCTGGGGTCGTCCAGGGACCGGCCGGTGTGCTCCTGCAGCCGTCGCAGCCGGTACCGCACCGTGTTCGGATGACAGTAGATCCGCCTTCCGGTCTCGACCGCGGAGCCGCCGGCCTCGAACCACGCCCGCAGGGTGTCCAGCAGCGTCGAGCGGTCGTGGGCGGGAAGGTCGAGGACCGGTCCGAGCACCGTGCGTGCCAGTTCCCCGGCCGCATCCGGGGCGGCGGCCGCGAGCACCCGTAGCGGTGTCTGCTCGAACTGGGCGACAGCCTGGGTACCTGGCGGCAGGCTGCGCTGGACCAGTCGCGCGTAGTGCAGGGCGCGGGGCGTGTCGCCCAGTGAGTGGTAGATGGGGCTGACGCCGGCCCGGGCGCGCACGCCGCGCCCCAGCAGCTCGAGGAGGAGGGCGGCCGTGTCATGGTGCCGCAGTGACACCACACCCGTCTGGGACTCGGGATGCAGCAGCCAGGCCGACCCGATCCCGCGGGTGGCCAGGAATGCTTCGGCGTCCGGCAGCCCTTCCTGCGCCAGCCCGGGCGCCTCGACGGCCACCACGACGAAGACTCCCTCCCATGGCAGCCGGAGCAGCTTCGCGGCCTCCCACAGGGTGTCCCGGTCGGGGATGCCGCCGGTGAACAACGCCTCCACCAGCGCGGAACGTTCCCGCGCTCCGGCGAGCAGCAGCTCCGCCGCGGCTTCCCGGTAGGCCACGGTGAGCTCCTGGGTGTACTCGCCGATGAGCCACCACACGCCACTGGCCGCGTCGACGAGCAGCTCGGACGGCGCCTGCGTGCTCCGACGGGCCTCATCGACGATCGCGCCCCAGAACTCGGTGAAGCCGATCCGGTACGCATGCAGGATGTCCGCCAGGGGTACGCCCTGCCGGGCGCGCTGGCGACCGGTTGCGCGAGGCGCGGACAGGTCGGGCGGCTGATCCGTGGTGAGCTGGTCGACCATCGACGCGAGGTTGCTGCGAACCGAGTCTCGAAGGTCCTCGAGGCCGACGACATCACCTTCGCGATAGAAGTCGAACTCCGCCAGGATGCGCTTGACGATCCGGTCGACGAGGTCGGGAAAGTGCGCCGTGACCGACCCGGCGATCTCAGCGATCTCCGGAGCCAGCACGGCGCGCGTGCGGCGCGTCGGGTCGGCGCCGGGCGTGCTCATCTTGGAGTCGGCTTCCGGGTGGCCACGGTCCCTCCTCACGCGGACACGCCGAACCAGCCTTGATGCACGAGGGCTCGCGGCGTCGGGCGACAACAGTCGGGCGACAACAAGGGTGACGGTACGTCCCCACGGCCGCCTGTCAACCCCGCTCGAGCACAGGGCGCACCGCTACCCTTCTATCCAACGTCTTTGGAGGCTCACCAGTCTCGAACCTGGTCGTGGGCTGGGCCTCGCGTTTGGAGCAACACGCCACGACGGGGTGCAAGCTCAGGTCATCCGGCCCGGCAATGAGCAGGCCACCCCGTAGGGCCAGCTCCGGCGCGGGACCCCCGAACCTGTCCTCATGGGCCGGGGGTCCCGCGCTGTCGGTTGTCTGGACGGTGGCGGCCGGACGTTACTGGAGGAGGTAGTCGAAATCGCCATCCTTTGCGCCCTGGAGAAGCGCTCGGATCTCGGCCTTGGTGTAGACCAGCGCCGGCCCGTAGGGGTCTCTGGAGTTGCGGACGGCGATGTCTCCGCCGGGCAGCAACGCCAGCTCGACGCAGCTTCCCTGCGAGTTGCTGTACCGGCTCTTCTGCCACCTGACCTGCCGCAACTGTGCGGCCGGCACGGCGGGTATCTGATTCCTGCTAGCTGTCTGTGGCATCGTCATCGTTCGGTGTTATCTCCTGGAGGATCCTGCTCAGGATCTCGACAGTCGTGCGCGGCGGTGCGCTCTCGACACTGAGGCGGTCCACGGCCGCCATATAGGCGTCCACGTCATCGCGCTTGTCCAGATAGAGCGCGCCGGTGAGCTGCTCGAGGTAGACCACGTCGGGGAGGTCGTGCTCAGGAAACCGCAGGATGGTGAATGCCCCGGCCTCGGCGGCATGGGCGCCAGCCTGGAACGGCAGCACCTGAAGGGTCACGTTCGGCAGCTCGGAGGCCTCGATCAGGCGCTCGAGCTGGGCACGCATCACCGCACGGCTACCCATCGGCCGCCGCAACGCCGCCTCATCCACCACCGCCCACAACTGTGGGCCATCTGACCGCTTGAGCAGCCGCTGCCGTGTCATCCGCAGGCTGACCCGTTGCTCGAGCTCGCCGACAGAAGCAGTCGAATTGCCCTGGGTGATGACCGCACGGGCGTAGTCCTCGGTCTGCAGCAGGCCGGGGACGAACTGCACCTCATAGGTTCGGATCAGCATCGCCGCCTCCTCCAGCCCGAGGTACGTCTGGAACCAGCTCGGCAGGATGTCGCCGTAGCGCTGCCACCAGCCCGGGTTGTTGGCCTGGCGGGCCAGCGCCAGCAGCGCTGCCCGCTCGTCCTGGTGGGCGATGCCGTACAGGGTGAGCAGGTCGGCGATGTCGCGTTCCTTGAAGCTGACCCGCCCCAGCTCCATCCGGCTGATCTTCGATTCGGAAGCCCGGATCTGGTACCCGGCGTCCTCGCGGGTGATGCCCTTGGCCTCGCGAAGGCGACGCAGTTGGGTGCCTAGCATGATGCGCAGGACAGTCGGCCCACCGGTTGACCCGATGGTTGGGCCGCTCGCCTGCTGCTCGTTGGTCACCCTGCCTCGAGACCTCCCCAGGGTCCAGGTCAGCGCATAGTCTGTCACTCCCTTTCGTCGCTGTGATGTCGTCAATCCTGTACATGCCGCTACCCGCCGCTTCTGCACTTGCATCGGTCCTTGCATCTGCACGGTACAAGCCCCAGGATAAGGGCAATGCCATCTGCATGTGCATCCGCACTTGCACCGAGCATCGGCAAGGAATATGGCTTAGTCGATCTCGTCCGAATGCCTCACCCCGCTGGCCTCTCCAACGGGGCATCTCCCGCGAGCTCGTAGCGGTAGTAGGCGCGATGCTGTCCCGCCCCTCGCCCGAAGTAGTGCCAGTCGGGGAAGTTGAAGTCGGCCGTCACCGACTTCGGGAGGAGGAGCGAAGCCTCCAGGAACGCCTCGAGGTCGGGAACGCCGTAGACGTTGACCTCCCACCCTCCTTCCTCGAGGCGATCCATCAGCTCCCTGATCCCTGGTGTCCGCCAGTCCAGCGACCAGCGGTTCACCCCCCAGGACCGCAGCGTGGCCACGACCTCTTTGGCCAGGGCTGGGGCGGCGAGGAGCAGGGGACGAAGGAAGTCGACGGGGACCGAGACGGTCGCTTGCGGGTATGCCTTGGCCAGGCGCCGGATCCCGGGCTCGCGGAGGACCTCGATGGACCCGTTGAACCACAGCGAGCCCTCGTCGAAGCCCATGGCGGCGACGATGCCAAGCACACGCTCGATGACCTCGCTGCCCTCCTTCAGGTCGAGCTTGACCGAGCGTTGCTGCTTGCGGAGCGCCCGCAGGCAGACTTCCAGCCGGAATGGGTGCTCGGCGCGATGCCAGGGGGTCTCCTCGAAGGAGTCATGCCGCAGCACCAGCCGGTCCAGGGGATCCCGGCGGACGTCGCACTCCGCCCAGTGGACGCCGGAGGCCAGGAACTGCCGGAGATTGGCCTCGTCGTTCACGCCGTGCCAGACGAACTGCACCCGCCGACGCAGCTCCTCCTCGGAGACCAGCTCAGCCAGGCCATAGGTGGTGCCCTGGACCGTGCGCGGCGTCACCAGCCGCTGGGACTGAAAAATGGTGTCGGCGTGCAGGAACAGGATCTCGTGGGTCTGGTCGGCCGTGGCCATGACCTGGATGGCGGCCGGCTCGTTGTCCACGACCGCCATCACCCGCAGCCCCCGCTCCTGGAGCGATCGGATGCCGGCCACCTTGGAGTCGGCGACGCGCTGCCCCCAGCCGTAGGGGTTCATGCACAGCAGGTCCGAGCGGAACGTCACCCGGTAGGCCTTTCCCAGGGCGTTCAGCGCCTGCAGCGTGAGGTCGCGGATCTCCTCGGGTCGTCCGGTGTTGAGGGCCACGGAGGTCGCCGGCTGGAGCTGGAACCACCGGATCACGCCCAGGACTCCCTGGTAGGGCCGGTTGGCGGCGAGGATCGCCTCAGGGCTCCACAGGTGCTCGGCGTACCAGACCAGGACGTCGGCGCGGACGGGAGCGGGAAGGGCCAGGTCCGCCAGGAACTCGTCGATGCGGTCCTCGTGGACCCTGACGTCCTCCGCGCGGAGTCCCTGGAAGTACTCGGTGTCGTGCGCCCGGTCGTAGGCCAGCAGGGCGTGCACCACCAGGTATCGCAAGTCCAGGATGGTCCCGTCGATGTCGAACACGATGCAGAGCTCGTGATCGGGATAGGCCCGGCGCATGCGCTCGTAGTGGACCGCGAGCTCCCACATCCAGTCGGGGCGAGGTCGCTCCACCGGACCATCGGCCGCGGGCCGCTCCCCTGCGGTCACACCCATCCCCTTGCGGATCGAACCTGAGTGCCAGGCCGAGTCTACTTGCCCAGCGACGGGTAACGCTTTGGCGTGAACGTTGTGTGAACGGAGCAGGGCCAGCGCATGATAGTCCTCTAGCGAAACGAAGCTGAGCCCGCTGGGCTGCCACGAGGAGGTACTTGGCCGTGACCACGAGCGACCACTTCACGCAGGTTGCCTCCATCTATGAGTCGCTGCGCACGACCGACGAGGCGCCAGTACGGTGGCTCCGCCAGCTCCTGCCCGAGCGGCCGATCACCGGCGCCGACGTCGGCTGCGGGACTGGGCGTTACTCAAGGCTCCTGGGTGCCCTCCTGCCCGAGGGCTCGCTCCTGATCGCCGCTGACATCTCAGCCGCGATGCTCGCCGAGCTCCCGGCCGGCAATCACGGCCGTACCAGGGTCGCGCCACTTCTCTCGGCCGCCGAGGTATTGCCGATTCGGACCGGCAGCCTCGACCTGGTGACCTCGTTCAACTCGGTGCACCACTTCGACCTGAGCCGCTTTCTGGTTGAAGCCGCCCGGGTACTGCGGCCGGACGGCCAGCTCTTCATCTACACCCGCACCCCGGAGCAGAACGCGCGGACGATCTGGGGCCGCTACTTCCCCGGCTTCGTCGAGCATGAGCAGCGTCTGCACGGCGAGCGGGCGCTGCGGGCGGCCGTGCGCCAGACCGGAGGGCTTGCGCTTGCCGACACGCGCACCTTCCGCCACTTGCGCTCAAGTACACGTGAGCGGCTTCTGGCGCAGGCCGAGGGGTGCCACTACTCGACGTTCTCCCTCTACGCACCGGACGAGCTGCCCTCGGCCATCGCCACGTTCCTCGCCCGCCTGCCCGGCCCCGAGGTCTCCTGGGTCGACGAGCATCTTCTCGTGACCGTCCGCCGCCGCCGCCGCGGTGCTCGCCCATAGCGTCAGAACTAGATCGCAGGCGGCGAACCACCGTCGTCAGCGTGGAGTGGCTGGCCCCGTTCTACGGGCACCAAGGGTCGAGGCTCACTCGTCCCGGGATATCGGATCGCGCATCGCCACTGTCCCCGGACCTCCGCTGAAGCCGAAGGACCACCAGGTGCCAGCCGGCGGGGGTGGCAGGGTGCCCTGGAGCAACTGGATGATGGCCTCGCCAAGCTCCGCGATCGGCGCTGTGTCCACCGCATCGGCGGACCTCCAAAGGACCGTCTCGTCGTCCAGGACCCTCCATTCGGCGGCCTCGGCGGCGGTGACGGTCCGCCGCTGACGGAGGCGTCGGCTGGCCTCCGCAATGAGCGCAATGAACTCGTCGAGCGGCTCGTCCTCCAGGTCAAAGTCGAGGTCGAACAGAAAATCGCCCACAACGGCATGGATGCGAAGCTGCGGCAGTACGTCTGCCAGCCACGGTGGGCGTTGTTCGGGCTCGAGCGCTTCAGCGATGTCGATCAGCTCGGCCAGCAAGATCGACAGGCTGACATCGAAGGCCCAGAAACCGCGCCCACGGAACTCCACCGGGGTCGTCTTGCTCATCGTCTATCCTTCAGGGTCATCTCGCGGATCCTGCCTCACGCGGAAGACGGTGACCGCTAATCTCGGCTCGCCCCACAGATAACCATGGATCAGCGCATTTGACGAGAACGTCAACGCCACCCTCGCCCGGGTCCCAAACCGTCGGCGCGCGCCAATCCCGCTCGGTGGAGCGCGCCGACCCGCGCCCGCGTGGACGAGGTTCTGCCCAGGGCCGACGCGGTGTGCTGGGTGCTCGACCCGCAGAAGTACAACGACCGGGTGCTGCACGAGGACTACCTGCGGCCGCTCGCCCACCACGCCGCGCGCCTCGGTGATGCGACGAGTGGACCTGCCGGGCTGCCCACCCCGTGGGGAGTTCCATGCCGCTGATACTGATCGGCGGCGGTGTGGTGGCCGGACTGGTGCTCGTTCGTGTGCTGGAGGGCAGTACGGTCATGGTCGGGCAGCGCTGGGCGCGGCGCCTGGCCGCAGCGTGGCGGCCGAGATGGAGCGGGAGCTGGGCCGGCCGCTGAGGTGGCGGGGGGCCGAACGCCGGGGGTGTGCGACTCCCCCCGGCGACTCAACCACGTCCACGGTCAGAAGCCGACCTCGATAATTTTCGACTGCGAATACGCCGGCAGCGTATTGATGTAGCCGGTTACAACGTCGACTTGCTCCTGTGTGAAGCCGGTGTAGTCCATGACAGTGAAATCGGCCTTGTTGACATGCCTGTCGATTGCCGCAAGGAACACGCGCGGGTTGCTCGGGTTCAGCCGCGCCGCGGCAGGTGGGCCGCCTATGGCGTCATAGGTGCGCCCCATCTCATCCACCCAGTCTATCTCCTTGATTGGGCTCTGCCTGAAAGTCCGCGCACGGAACCCTGGTAGCTGCTTGAGGCGCGCCGCAGTATATTGCTCTGCGATCCGCGGGGCCTGCAGGCCCTTGACCAGCTCTATTGCCTTGCCGGCCTCGACGGTTTTGACTACCTCAAGCTCTCTGAAGAGCTTGCCGAGCCTGGCTAGCTCTCCTGCCTTACCGGCTGGGAAGACATTAGCGGCCGTCCAGATGCAACCGCTCACGGAGCGGTGAGTGCAGTCGTTCGCGTCTTTGAAGATCGCACGAATGACCAGCTCCAACAGGCTGGGACGGCCGCCGTAATCGGACTCATTGGGCCTTGGCGGCCGACCGGGCCGCGCCTGCGTGGGAGTCGGCAGGGAGGGATTTTCGGGGGGCGGCGTCGTAGCATGCGGCTGGCCATCTGGCGACGGCGTCGGAGCAGG
>WNGF01001210.1_pt1 | contig 67872 bp, 50 predicted proteins | sample 5400641 | NCBI WGS metagenome assembly WNGF01 (sample SAMN13153371, study PRJNA577476) | soil metagenome | isolation source: 80 cm soil or saprolite under grassland replicate 2 | place: USA:California | collected 2016-06-15
CTGGGTAGGCGCGTTGAGGGATCAACAACCCCAAAGGGGTTGTGGCGTCGGGTGCGGCTTCCTTGGCTCAACCCCGTTGGGGTTGGACGTTCTGTGGCCAGGATACCCAAGGTAGCCGCTGCGCGGCAACCTTGGGCTTCGAGCCTCAGCCCCGTTGGGGCTGGGAGCCGACGACGACGCACGGAACGGGAGCGCCCCGAAGTATCCATCTCGCTTAATTCAATGGCAGTGCACCCCGGCCCTCTCGCCAGGGAGAGGGACGCCTGTTTCGAGCGCGGGAGCAGGTCAGGGTTGAGTGAGCTTTCCACCGGGCCGAAGGAGTTCTCCCTCCCCCGGGCGGTGAAGGCGGAACCAACCTCACACCTGAATAGACGCCTGGAGAGAGCGCCCATTCCTGAAAGAATCTTATCGACAAGCGCTCCGCAGACCCCTAAGGAGGAGTCACACGTGGGAGTTTTCGGGGCACTGTGGCCAAGCTTATTGTCCAATCCGCCGGCGTCAACATTGGCCCCCAGGAGTTAAACTGGGGAATCACCCGTATCGGCCGCGCGTCGGACAACGACGTGGTGATCGACCATGCGTCCATCTCGTACCATCACTGCGAAATCGAACTGGGCCTCGATCTCCTCATCGTGCGCGATTGCGACTCGACCAACGGCACGTTCGTCAACGAGCAAAAAATCAAGGAAGCGCAGGTCGATCCCGGCCAGAGTTTTCGGCTCGGCCAGGTCGTCATGAAAGTCGAGTGGTCGCGCGAATCAGTGGTCGTGCCCAAAGTCGAAGTGCAACGGCCGCCGGAGTCGGTGCCCCTGGACGACGGGGTACTGAGTTGTCGCAACCACGCGACCATTCCCTCCGTCTGGCACTGTCCGAAATGCGAGAAGTATTTTTGCGTGTCGTGCGCGCGCGGCGTGCACCTGGTTGGTCGTCCGGAGCATAAGCTCTGTCCGACTTGCCGCGGTCCGGTGGAACTTGCGCCGTGGGCCCAGGGCACCGCGAAAAAGAAATCCATCTGGGGTCGGGTCAAGCGGGTGTTCAATCGCACGATGCGCGTGGACTGACCCGGGCCGCCCGTCGGAGCGCGCCGGCTATGGGCTCAGTAAAACCCGCCCGCTCTGGTTTGTGCCGGAGAAAAAGCCGGACCCATCATGCCGTTTCTGATGCACCGCGCCGTTGAATGGGAGGCTGCGCGTGGTGCCCGGCACGGTGACGCTGCCGTGGAACAGGCCGGTGGCCAGGCTGAACGTGAGCGACAGCTTGTTGGTGGCGAGGTTGAGGACCTTGTTGTCATCGGTCAGGGACACCGCATTGGCAAAGTCCTCCGCCAGGTTCCCCCCGCGGAACTGCACCCTCCCGTCGCTAAAGGTCAGGATGCGGTCGGTGCGATTGGTGGGCGGACGATAGGACGAGCCGGAAAAAGCCTGCCGCAGGGCGAACCCGGCCGGGTAGAGCTTGGCGCTCGGGAGGCTGGGCTTGATCCAGGTCAGGGCGCCGGTGAAGTCCGAGTCCGGGTTGGCGGCGAAGGTAACCCAGCTCAGGATCGAGCCATGGCCGCCGTAGAGAGGGACGTAGAGCGGCCAGGAGCCGTTCTGCGCCAGGGGGACTTTCTGCGTGGCCTTGGTTCCGTCGGCCAGCGTGGCGCTGAGTTTCACCGACCCGTTGGCATCGACAGTCACCACCGCGAAGGAATCGCCGCCGGGATGGTTGGCGGGGTCATCGTCATCGCCGGAGACGATCAAGGTGTAGCGGCCGGCTTGGGTGGCCGGGTTGGTGCTGGCGTTAAAGCGGGCGCGATCCGCCAACAAGTTCACCTGCCAATCGCCTGGACTGAGGAAACCGGTGAGCTGGTCGGTGCCGCTGACCAGATCCAGGCAGAGCACGACGGTCAACGGGGTGGAGCCAGGACGCGGGATCGCATTGGTCGACTTGCCGTCCAACGCGAATTTGCCGCTGAAGGAGAGCCGTTTGCCGCCGACAATCAATTTGGCGGTGAAGCCGCCGAGGTCCGCCACTTTGACCGTGAGAAATCCGCAGCGATCCTGCCGGATGTCCGCCTCCTCGAGGAAGAGTCCGTTGTAAGTACCCGCGAGGGCTAAAAACGGGCTCAACACGAAGTTGGCCTGGAGCATCAAATCCGGTTGCATTTCGAATGTCAGGGGATTGGCCGCCGACTCGAGGCTGCCGCTCCAGCCGGCAAAGAAATTGTTCCGGGCGGGTTTCGCCTGGAGACTGTAATTCCTGCCGACTTCGAGGAGTTGGCCGTTGACCAACGGGGTGACGAGACCGTTGCCCACGGTGGCGAGGGCCAAAGGGCGCACGTCGACGAAGAACACCGGGCGCGTAATTTCCGCGGGGGCGTTATCCGCGTCGCGCGCGCGGACGCGCAAGGTGTTCGTGCCGGGGATGAGACCCGAGACGATGGCTGTCCAGTTTGTGGTGCCGGTCGCTGCGACGTAATCGGAGATGCCGGCGGCGTTTTCCAGGCGGACCTCGACGAGGGTGACGGCCACGTTGTCCCTGGCTTTGCCGGTGATGGTGAGTTCGGCGTTGGTCTGGCGCGAGTTGGGGGCTGGCGACGTGATGGTCACGATCGGGGGAGTCAAATCGGGCGCGGGCACTCCAAGCTGGGTGACCAGAAAAGTCTTGCCCGCGATCGTCAGGGAGGCACTCCTCGGACGGGTGCCAGGATTGGGGTCGAAGGAGTAGACGACCTGGCCGCCCCCGTGGATTTTGGTGACGTCGGTGATCCCGATCCAATCCACGCTTTTCGATACTGTCCAATCACACCCTTCGGTGGCGGTGACCGTGATGGCCGGGGCGAGACCTCCGCCGGAGTCCAGGTTCTGGCTGGTGGGATTGAGGGAGAAGAGACAAGGATCGTTGTCGAGGATGGTCAGGGTGGCCTGGTTGCGATCGCCCACGAAGTCACCTTGCAATTCGATGATGACGGTCTCATTGGGTTCGTGCTCCGCATCGTCAATGATTGGCACATTAAAAAAACGGCTCGTGATTCCGGGGGCGAGGATCAGTGTGCCGTTGGTCGAAATGTAATCCTTGCCCGCCGTGGCAGTCCCGCCTGCGCTGTCCATCGTCGCAAAGTTGATCGTGACTGTCCCGGCGGACCCGCCGGTGCGGGAGACCGTGATCCTGGCCGAACCACCGGATTCATTGACCGAATAGGCCAGGGAGCTGAATTGATTTGTCCCGCTTTGGGCGCGCGCTCCCGAGGAGGCGAGTGTCGCCAGAATGGACGCGGCAAAAACCTTCCAGGCGATAAAAAGCTCAGACTTCATAAGGCTGCCGGTGTATGCTGGTTGCCGATCGTCCCGTTCCAGAGGACGCCAGGCTACGGAGCAAAAGAAACTCGTCCGCTCGCATTGGTGCCGAGAAAATAGCCCGAACCGACGCTTTGCTTTTGCAACACGGCTCCTTTGAAAGCGACCGCTTTCGAGCGACCGGGCGGCGTGACCGATCCGGTGAACAGACCCGTTGGCTTCGCGATGGTCAGGGTCAGCTTGTTCGAGCTGAGATTGAGCACCTTGTTGTTGGCGCCCAATGTCACCTCGTTGGCGAAGTCCGTCGCCAGGTTCCCGTTGGTGAAGCCGGCGAAGGCACTGGTGAAGTTAAGCACGCGGTTCGTGGTCGGCGGAGTATAACGGGACCCTGCGAGGTTCACCTCGTTGGTGAAACCGCCTCGAAAATACTTGGCGGTGGGCTGGCTTTGTTTGAACCAGTTGAGCAAGCCACGGAAGTCGGTCGCGTCCTGGTTGGTAAAGGTCACCCAGCTGACGATGGCGCCCTTGTCTTTGTAGAGCGGGAGGTAGAGGGGCCACTGACCCTTCTTGGAGAGCGGCGCCTTTTGCACGCCCTTGGTGCCGTCGGCGAGGAATCCGCTTAACGAAACCCTGCCGTTCGCATCGACGGTCACGTTGCCGAAACCATCCCCGGCCGGACCGGCTGGGGAATTGGTATCGACGGGAATGATCATCGTGTACTTGCCGGCAAACGGCGCGGGGTTGGTGACGGAATTGAACAAGGAACGATCGGCCATGAGTTCGGCCCTCCAGGCGTGACTCGGGTCCATGTTCGAGAGCTGGTTGTTGGTGACCACGCCGGTGAGCCGGTCACTGCCGCCGGTCAAGTCCAGCGCCATTTTCAGGAGCAAGGCATTGGTTCCTGGCCGGAGCACCAGGTTGGCGTCATTGCCGTCCAGGTCGAAGGATCCCTTGAAGCTGTAGCTCTTGCCGTTCGAGAGCAGTTTGGCGGTGTAGGCGCCCGAATTCCCGACGGTTAATGTGAGAAAACCCGAACTTTGTTGGTCGACCTGGTGAGGGTTATAAAAAAGACCGTTGTAAGTGCCCTGGACCGCCGGGAAGAGGTTGGTGCGGAACACCGCATTAATCGACGTATTCGATTCCATGAGGAAGTGGAGGGTGGCGCTTGCCTCGGTGACGGTGCCGGTCCAGCCGGCAAAGAGGTAGTCGGGTGCCGGCTTGGCGACGAGGGTGTAGTTCCGCCCGAGTTCCAAGAGGTCGCTGCTGTTGGCACCGAGGACAAATCCGTCGCCGTGGATCCGCAAGGAGAGGGGCACGCGCACACTGCGGAAGAAGGATCGCGAGGTCTGCGCCCGGTTTCCCGAAGTGTCGGTGGCTTCGATCACCAGGAGGTTCGTCCCGGGCGGCACGTCGGTGAGCGTGACAGACCAGGAATTCGTGCCGAGGGCGGTCACGGAGGCATTGGTATTCAAATACACGAGCACCGACGCCACATTCAAATTATCCGTGGCGGTTCCGCGAACAGTGACGGTATCGCCGGAGACACTGGCGTTGGGCGACGGGGAGGTGACGATGATTTTCGGGGCCAGAACGTCACGACCGCTGAGCATGATGATCTGGACGGTGAACAGGTCGTTATACCGGACGCAATCCAGTCCGTTGAAAGCCACCGGCAGTTCAGGGAAACCGATGTTTGCGCCGTCCGGATAACGGTAGAGCCGCGGGCAGAAGAACGCATAGAGATCGTTAGTCATAACGATGATGCCGCTATTCACGGAGAGGGTATTGAAATAGCTGAGCACGTTGAGCCCGGACTTGACCTGGCCAAAGACGGTGAAGCCTCCGTTCAAGTTGTCGAGGTTGGTGGAATTATCCGCCAGGTTGAAAAACCAGGCGGAGCTTGCCGAGTTGGGGTCGCCGGGCACTTTGGCCATGGCGATGGTGCCGAAAACATTGCTGCGCAAGGTCCCGACATGAAACTCGTTGGTGATGTTCCCGTAGATCGGAATGCGGCTGACAATCTCGAACGGGGCCGAGCTGTAGGGGTTGGGGACGGTATACTCGCCTCCCTGCAGAACGAAGTGCGGGATGCAGCGCTGGAGAATGCTGTTATCGAGCCGGTGACTTTGCGCGTAGGTGAGAAAGTTGGACACCGTGATGGGTTTGTCCTGGTCGAACAATTCCACGTCGACGTTGCCCAGCAGCGAGGAACCGTAAGCGATGCGGAACCGGACCATCGTGTTGGTTGGAGTGGTGGAAGCCTGTGAATCGGCGGCGAGCAGAAATGCAACAATGAGCCACCCGAAGATGGAACGAGGGAGTCGCTTTACATTGGTCAGGGTCAACATTCGTCCCGAGATTAGCATGTCCTGCCTGGCTGACAATGACGTCTTGAGCGAAGGAATAACCCCCCCCTCGCTTGACGGCAGTCCAGTCTGGCAAGGATTGCCCAGGACGGCAAGCCTGCGCGGTGGATTATTCGCCGAGGAATTTGACCCGGCCGGTCAGATTGGTGCCGAGGCAGAAACCCGCACCTTTATCCTGCTTTTGCAAGACGGCGCCCTTGAACGGCACGGAACTGGCCGCGCCGGGCGGTGTGACCGAGCCCGTAAACAAACCGTTGGGCTTCTGGATGGTCAAAGTCAGCATGTTAGAACTGGTGTTGAGCACCTTGTTGTCCAGGCTCAACGTGACATCGTTGGCGAAATCGGCCGTCAGGTTGCCACCGGAGAAGAGCACGCTGGCGTTGGTCACATTGATCACCCGGTTGGTCGACGGCGGCGTATACCGCGAACCGGCGATGTTGGGTTCATTGGTAAAGCCACCGGGATAATATTTGGCCGTGAGCTGGCCTTGTTTGAACCAGTTCAGCAATCCGCTGAAGTCGGTCGCCGGCTGGTTGGTGTCAAAGAACACCCAACTCAAGATCGCTCCTTGGCCCCGGTAGAGCGGAACGTAGAGCGGCCAATAACCGGTTTTTGAAATCGGCACCTTTTGAACGGCCTTCGTCCCGTCGGCCAGACAGCCGCCCAGAGCGATCGCGCCGTTGGGATTGATGGTCACTTTGGCAAAGCCGTCCCCACCAGGGCCGGTTGGAGAATCCGGGTCGACGGGGATGATCATGGTGTACTTGCCGGCCAAGGGCGCCGGGTTTGTCCGGGCGTTAAAGAGCGCGCGGTCGGCCATCAAGTCCGCCGACCAGCCGCCATTGGTGACAATCGAGGTGATCTGATCGTTCGTCACTACCCCGGTGAGGCGGTCGGTGCCGCCGGTCAATTCCAGCGCCAGCCGCACCAGCAGAGAGTTCGTCTCGGGTCGGAACACGAAGTTGGTTTCCCCGCCATCGGGGGCGAAGGATCCTCGGAACCGGTAATGCTTGCCGTTCATCAGCAGTTTGGCGGTGTACGCGCCGAGGTTGCCGACGGTCAGGCTCAGGAAGCCCGAGCTCTGTTGTTCCACCTGGTTATTGTCGTAAAAGAGCCCGTTGTAAGTCCCCTTTACCGCCGGGAATCGGTTGGTCACAAACAGGGCGGTCAGCGTCATGTTCGATTGCATCAAAAATGGGAGGCTCGCGCTGGACCGTTGCAGCGTTCCCGTCCAACCGCCGAAGAGGTATCCGGGTGCGGGCTGGGCGACGAGGAGATAGCCGCGGCCCACTTCGAGAAGGGCGCCATTGGCTTGGCCCGTCACCGTCCCGTTGCCGACGATTTGCAGGGTGAGCGGCGAGCGCAGGCTGTGGAAGAAAGAGCGCGCGACCTGGGAGCGATTGCCGGCCTTGTCGATGGCCTCGGCGACCAGCGAGTTGGTGCCGGCAGCCACACCGGTCAGCGAAATCGACCAGTTGTTGGTGCCAATCGCCACCCGCGGGGCTTCGCTGTTCAGGTAAACCTGCACAGACGACACCCCCACATTGTCACTGGCCGTTCCGCTGACCGTGACATCGGTGGTGGTGACGCTTCCATTGGCCGCCGGGAAGGCAATGGCCACTTTCGGGCGGGTTGCGTCGGGGTTATCCAGCATGAGGATCTGCACGGTGAAGAGGTCGCTAAAACGAATGCAATCGTATCCATAGAAACCGACGGGGAGCGCGCTGAAGGCGATGTTTGCGTCATCGGGGTAGAGGTAAAGAGGGGCACAGCCGTTGACATGAAAGTCGGTGGTCATATCCTGAATCCCCTGCCCCTCGGAGAGCGTATTAAAAAACTGAAGCACGTTCAGTCCGGATTTTACCTTGCCGAAGACGGTATAGCCTCCGTTGGCGGTGTTGAGGTTCGTGGCGCCGACGCCGTCCGTGTTGTCCCCGAGATTGAACAACCAGGAGGCAGTGGCGGAGTCGGGTCCGCCAGGCAACGCCATGGCCAGCGTGCCCAGGACATTGCTGCGGAGCGTGCCGACATTGAACTCGTTGACGATCGGCGCGTTTGTCGGGATGCGGGTGATGGTTTGGAACGGGGCCGAGCTGTATGGATTGGGCACCGTCCCTGCCCCGCCGCGCAACCAGTATCCGGGGAGACAATCGTGCAGGATGCTGTTTTCGTAAGCCCCGCTCCGGGCGTAAGCCAGAAAGTTTGACACGGTGATCGGCTTGTCGCTGTTGAACAGCTCGACGTCGATGTCCCCGAAGAAGGTGGATCCGTAGCTGAGACGGAAGCGCACCAGGCTGTTGGTCGGGGAACTTTGCGCGTGGCTGCTGACAGCGATGCCTGCGGCGAGGCAGGCCAATGTAAGAAATTTCACGTTGTTCAAATCGGTTAGTTGTGTAACTGCACTGAGGGTACCATTGGACCTACTGATGACAACGGCGGAGAGCTCGCGCGATCGCTCCGGGGAAACTACGAGAGTTTATTTAGGGGTTTTATCGGGCGTTCGCGTCCGTCGTGCCGTTCTTTCGGCAAAATGGGGCGCAGGCCACGGCCGCACGGCGGGCACTCTCCCCCCGGGGCCCATCTTTACCCATATCTTTTCCGCTGGGCACCTTGGGTATCAAAACCCCCATCGTTGCGGCCCAACGGCTCGTCAGAACCCAGCCGAAGCCTGAGCCAAGCGATGCCCTGGTTGCCTTCGGCCCGAGAACCTGTTGACGGGTGGCACGCGTAGATATCCGTGCTATTCGTACCACTGTAAGAAGAAATCTTTCATTTCCGACAAGATTTTCAGGAGAGCCACGGATGGAACACGGATTCCCAAAAGAGACCTTTCAGGTGAAGCTGCGAGCTTATCTTCTCCGTGATCTCCTCTTTTTCCAAAGCCATCAGAGCGCTTTCTCTTTCCGTGTTTAATCCGTGTTCCATCCGTGGCTCAGGAACTTTGGTTGCGGCTCTGCCGCTCTGGGCCATCCGTGGTCGCCTCAGATTGTTGGTTTCCCGGAATGAGTAGGTTCAACATCGCCATCCTCGCGCCAAGCATTTGGTGAGGAAGATCGTCGAGTTTGGCCAGCAGAGGTTGACCACGGATGACCCGGATTTCACGGATAACGACCGAGCGAGCGGGATGAGTTGCCGCTGACGATGCAATTGACACCGGCCTCAACGACCCATCCCCGTTAGGCGCTCCACCGACTGGCCGTCCACCGTTCATCAGTCAACAATCTCGCGCTCCGGTTCTGGGCGATCGCGCGCGGCCGACCGATCCAATCAACCGCCTCCTGGCCAGGTCCTCTCTGCGTCTTTGCGCCTCTGCGTCTCTGCGTTGGAACCGACGCCGTTAAAACGCAAAGACGCAAAGACGCGAAGGCGCAAGGCATCACACTGGCTCGCGCTGGCCGCCGAGTCAGATGTTCTCGGAATTGAGTGACTCTCCCTATGGCAGTGCGAAGGAGAGAAAGTTGATTCGTGGTCATCGATTTTCTCAGGGATTGGTCTAAACTCACGGTGTCCAGCAAATAAGATGTGAGACACGCTGAGCCCCCGGGGAGAGGGAGATCGTGGCGACGCGTCTTGATAACTCTGGTGCTGCTCTTGCCGTTGCCGCGCTCAAGACGCGCCAACCGCCGATTCGCTCGATGCTGTCTCACCGCGGAAAATAGTTCTCCCTCTCCCCGGGGGAGAGGGCCGGGGTGAGGGCGAAAGCAACCGCAGACCTGAATAGTTACCATTTTTCATTGTCCGCTCCTGGGGGGGTTGGGAGGGATCAAAATGAGCAATGAGCAATGAGCAATGAGCAATGAGCAATGAGGTCAGTCTCCTTGCAACCGGACCCGCCCGCTCTGGTTGGTTCCGAGGAAAAACCCGCGCCCGGAATCCTGCCCTTGCAAAACAGCGCCCTGGAAAGAAATGGAGCGGGCGGTTGCCGGATCGGTCACCGTTCCCTTCCATAGTCCGGTCCGGGCAGTAAATTTCAGCGCCAGCGGGTTGCTGCTGGTATTGGAGACGTGGTTGGCGACGTCGATGCGGAATGTGTTCGTGAACGGCCTCGTCAGGTTCCCGCCCTCGAAGGCCACGAAGGCGTTCGTCACGGACAAGACATTGGCCGTCGTGTTGGATGGCGCGCGATAGCTGGCTCCGGCGGCCCAACTCGTGTTGGTGAAGCCGTTGGGATAATACTTTGCCGAAGACAGACTCGGCTTAAGCCAATCCACCGATCCCTGCAGGTCGTTCGTCGCCTGATGGGCGAACCCGATCCAGCCCAGCAACATTCCTTTGCCTCCGTAGAGCGAAAGATACAGAGGCCACTGCCCGGCTTTGGACAAGGCGGCGCTCTGCGTCACTTTCGTGCCATCGGCCAGCGTCCCGGCCAGTCGCACCAGGCCGCTGGGATCGACCGTCACCGCGCCGAACCCGTCGCCGCCGGGGCTGGCCAAATCCTCGGACTGGCCAGGGTAAATGATGGTGTACTGGCCGGCCTGAGGAGCCGGGTTGGTCCTCGCGTTAAAGACGTCGCGGTCACCGAAGAGATCGGCGATCCGATCCTCCTGGACCACCCGGCCCATCCGGTCGATCCCCAATCGCTTCACCCCGCCGCTGACCTGGTCGGTGTGGTTGGACAAATCCAGCTGCAAGTCGACTTCGAACAACGCCTTGACCACCGTCGCGGCCAGCAGTTCTCCGGGGGGCGCCGGCGCCGTTGGTTTGGCCTGGCCGAACGCATCAAAGTAAACCGACCACGGGTAGCTTTTCCCTCCCAGGCGCATGCTCCCAGTCAAATGTCCGCTCGGATTGAGCGACCCGCTCCAAAACCCGGAACTCTCCACGGTGATGCCATTCGCATTGTAGATCAAACCTTGATAGGTCCCCGCCACGGCCGGAAATGGGTTGGGCACGAAACTGATCTCCAACACCAGGTTGCTCTGCATCGTGAAACTGAGTTGTCCCCGCGCCGCCGCCGCGGTGTCCGGCCGTGCCAGGACGTTCCCCGGGTCCGGCACCGCCCGGTACTGGTAAGTCCGACCCACTTCCAACTGTTGCCCGTTCAGGTCCGGCACCACCGTGCCGCGGCCGGTGAGATGAATCGTCAACGGGCTGAGCACGACATAAATCAAAGTCCGTGTTGCGACGCTCGAGGTGTTGCCGGCGGTATCCACGCTGCGCACTTGGATGGTGGAAGGACCCGGAGGCAACGCGATTTGAGCCGACCATTGGGCGGTGCCGTCGGCGGGTTGGACCGGGCCATCAGCCACCTGGTACTCCACGCGTGCCACCGCGACGTTGTCGGCGGCGGTGCCTTGCAAGGTGATCACGCCATTGGTCACGCGCGCATTTTGCAGCGGAGTTGTGATCACAACGACGGGCGGCGTCAGGTCCTGCCCGGCGACGGAGACTTCGACCGAAGTGGAAGTCTTATGCCGGCCCAGCTCATCCGTGGCCGTGGCCACCAGGCAATGGGGACCGACCGAGGCGTTGGTCCAGGCCAGGACGAATGGACGGTTGGTCGATTGGCCCAGCTTGATTCCGCGCGCGAAGAATTCAACTTTGGTGATCGCGCTGTTACTGGAGGCAGCCTCGGCCTGCAACTCGAGAGTCCCTCGCGGCAAGCCGGTGGCTCCGTTGGTCGGGGCAGTGATTGCGACCGTCACCGCCGAAGGGGCGGAATCCGCCGTCCAGGCGCTGGTGATCGGGGCCGCATTGGTCGTTTTGTCGATCGCCGCCAGCCCGTACATGTCGAGTAACGTCCGCAGCAGGCCATAATGATCCGTGCGCTCACAATAAATCCCCGGCTGCACCATGGATCCGACGAAGAGCGTGACGATCCGGTTGTCCGTGCCGTTGCGACCTTCGTCCCAGGTCAGGATGAACAAGCTGTTGTTCGTCATGGCCCACTGGATGTAGGGATCCAGGTGATCGCGCAACCAGCCGTCGCCCCGGCCAACCGACCCGTCGTGCATGTCGTTATCGAGATTGGGCACGACGATGGCGACGGTGGGCAGTTGACTGAAGTCGGTGGGCAAACTGGTGAATGGCAGGTTCGCCGAGGCGGGGACGTTGGTGAAGTTGACCCACGGGTTATGCTTGCGCGCGTAGCCGCCTGAGGTGCATCCCTTGTAGCCGGCTTGTGGCATGGATTCCGAAAAACCGGTGAAGCTCAGGCCCGCGTCGAACAACTCGCTGGCCAGGTTCGCTGACGCGAAGGTGTGCGGACAGGAATCGTCGCTCACCCCGTGGGTCGATCCGGAGAACAAGGCCAGATAATTCGGTTCGCTGGGGTGGCGAATGGCGTACGAGGAAGTGAAGAGCGCTCCCTGCGCGGCCAGCGCATTGATGTAGGGCGCGCTGGACGACCCGATGATCTGGCCGAAGGAATGGTTTTCCTCGATGACGATGAGCACATGGTCCGGCTGCGGCACGCCGTTTTGGGCGCGCGCCAGGTCAACGGAGTTCACAGAAAGAAATGCAAGACAAACCGCCCATCCTGTGGTGAAGCCAATTCGCAACATAACGAGGCCGCGTCAACGGGGAAGCTGGGCGACCGCAGACGCCGCTTCTCAGCCTCATTCCTCTCTGAGAAAAGTCAACTGGAGCGAGCATTTTCAAATATGCTCCGATCATGACAGCTTGGTCATGCTTGCACCCTGTCCGGCTGCCGGAAATGGGTCAGCGGGATTTCCGGATGAGGAAGTCGCCCAGGGCCAGGATCTGCAGGTCGCTTCCGTAAAACATCTGGAGGGCGTCGTCGGGCGAACAGACCATCGGTTCGCCGCGGCGGTTGAACGAGGTATTGAGCAACACGCCCAGGCCGGTGCGCGTTTCAAATTTTTTCAACAGCTCGTAATAGCGCGGATTGCTTAGCGCCGTGACGATTTGCGGGCGGGTGGTGCCGTCCTCATGCACAACTTCCGGGATCCGATGGCGCCAAGGCTCGGCCACGTCGAAGGTGAAGGTCATGTAGGGCGCCGGGTGCGTGCTCTGCAAAATTTCCGGCGCCACACGGTCGAGGATCGACGGGCAGAAGGGGCGCCAACGTTCCCGGTATTTGATTTGGGCGTTAATCCGATCGGCGATGCCCCGCCAGGCTGGATTGGCCAGGATGCTGCGATTGCCCAGCGCACGCGGGCCGAACTCCATCCGCCCCTGGAACCAGGAGACCACTTCGCCCTTGGCCAGTAGTTCCGCGGCGACCTCGGTAATGGAATCGCACTTTTCGAATGGAACGCCCCGTTTCCTGAGCGCGGCTTGGATTTCGTCATTGCTGTATTCCGGGCCCAGGTAGGCATGTTCCATCGGGCGAATGCTCTGGCCGAGTTGATGGGCTGCGTAGGTGGCGGCGCCGAGGGCGCTGCCGGAATCGCTGGCCGCCGGTTGCACGAACAGTTCGTGTCCCGGGCCGAGGGATTGGAGGATGCGCTGGTTGCATTTCACGTTGAGCGCCACCCCGCCGGCGTAGCAGAGGCGCCGGGTCCTGGCGATCCGCTCGCCCAGGTAGTGCTTCAGCAACGCCAGGACGATCGATTCCAACTCCTGTTGCACCGCCGCGGCGATGTGGATGTAAGGCTCGTCGATCTCGTCGCCGACCCGGGCCGGTCCCCACAGGTCCACTAATCGCTGGGCGAAGAAGGCGCCCTTTCTCTCCCGCTTGTAGCGGCGCCAGCCCACGCAGTTGACCAAACGTGTGTTGATCCTGAAGCCGCGTTCGTCCCAGTGAATCAACGGACCCAATTTGAATTTATTCGGGTCGCCGTATGGCGCCATGCCCATTACCTTGAACTCGCCGTCCAGCATCTCGAACCCGAGAAACTCCGTGACCGCCCCGTAGAATCCGCCGAGCGAATCGGGCGCGTAAAACTCCTTCAGCCGGCGAATCTCCCCGCGCTCACCGTAGCCGAACCACGTGGTGCAATATTCGCCCACGCCGTCGATGCTCAGGATCGCCGCGTCCTGGTATCCGGAGAGATGATAGGCGCTGGAAGCGTGCGCCAGGTGATGCTCGACCGGCACAAATTTGATCCGCGCCGGGTCCACGCCGATGCTTCGGAGCATGGCAAAGGCGTGACGGACGTTGCGGCGATAGCGCCGGTTGCCATTGGCCAGGGCGACGAAGGCCCGGTCCGGCGCATACCAATGGCGCAACGCGTAATGCCAGCGCGCCAGTCCGAACAGGCTGACCGGCGCGTAGGGATAAGCCACCACCTGGACCTGCGCCGGTTTAACGCCCGCCTGCTTCAAGCAATACTGCGCGGCCATCCGGGCTTGAAGCCCCTTGGCGTGCTTCTTTCGATTGAATCGCTCCTCCTCCGCCGCCGCCACCACCTGGCCGTCCACCACAATGGCTGCGGCCGGGTCGTGCCCGACGGCCCCACCCAAGCCCAAAACGATCGTCTCCTTCATCGGGTGTGGCCCAATCTAGAAACGGCGCCAAGGCAACGCAACGGAGTTTTTCAGCCGCGAGGTCGTCCGGCCCAATTGAATTCTTGGCCGGCCCGCCTGACCAGGAATTTAGGAGTGACCTGCCATTCGTAAATCGTAAATCGTAAATCGCTGCTGAGGAAAGCCCGGCTTACACTGCTTCCGCCAGATGCCGCGGCGGGCTCAATGGCGGTCCATCGACTGCGTAATCAAACTCCCATTGGCTGTCGGACGAGCCCGGCGCAAGGCCACGAGCAGGAGGAACCCCGCCGCCGCCAGAAGGACAATTCCGAAGCCGAGCAGGATCCCCGCACTGAGGCCTGGCTGCGCCACAACGCTCGCCACTTGCAGCGGGGGAGGGGCCTCGGGCTGTGCCGGCTCGACTTCGGCGCCGCGCTCCCGCGCGGCGACCGGAATCGGCGCCGGCAGAAGGGCCGCTAAAGCGCTCTTCTCCGTGGCCGATTCCGCCGCGGGCGCCGGCACGGATTCCGAAAATTTCGCGGCCGCCGGCCGATCCGCCAACGGCGGCGGAGGCACGGAGGGTTCAGCCAGAGCGATGTTGGTTCCCATCACGTTGCTTTGAGCAGCAGTCGCGGAGGACACCAGGTCGGTCTTGCACTGCTCCGGCGCGCTCGGTGGAGTTGGCGCAACGGACGAATTGGTGACGATGCTCAAGGACAAGATCCGCCCACGGGACGGCTGGGGAAGGGGAGTTGCCGCCGGATCCCTCGCGGGGATGGCGGGATTCGATGGCGGGCCGAGACTGGTGGTGGCAACGGGCGGAATTGTTTGACTACCGAGATCCACCGGGGGAGTCGCCCTGGACGGGGGCGCATTCGAGGCTGGAACGGTGGCGCGGACGGCGCTGATCCGCGCGGGTTCCTGGTTGGTCAGAGCGGGTTTCTTGGACTCGGCCAGGACGACGGGCGCTCGATCGGGCAACGGGAACGGATGTCCGGCGACGGTGACGGAAGCACTGACGAACCAGCCTCCTCGCACGACCAACGTGGTGACGAAAGGTCGCTTGGCCTGATTGCGTTCCCGGCTTTTCTTCTTGTAATCGTCATTGATGGTCTTGTCGAACGGCGTGCCGTGCATGGGCGAATCCCCATCCGAGATGATGAACACGTTCAGATTGCTGACGGCGCGGACGACGTTGCAGAGGGTCCCCATCGCCTGTTTGAGGTTGCTGGGTTTCTCGTAAGGCTGGTTGTTGAGGAAGGCGGCGGCGATGGTGCCCAGTTGGGTTGCTCTGCGCGAATCCCAAACCTGCATGGGAAATTTGCCGACGTAGGTTTGCTTGTTAAACATCCAAAGCCCGTAGGTGTCGCCGACGCGCATGTGGCCGCCCAACCCGCTGCTCAGCAAGTCGTAGATCGTCGCCTCGACGGCCGATTGCAGACGTTCCATCGAGGAAGACATGTCCACAATGAAGAGAAATCGCTCTCCGTCGGGCGCCGGCGGCACTGCGCCCGGCCCAGGTCGGCCTGGCGGCGCGGCGGCGTGAGTCCCCAGACAGAGACTCCACAGGATGACCGAAAGCAGGCGGCGTGTCATAAAAATCAAGATGTCCGAAACTTGGTGCGTTCTTTCTGATTGTAAGCGCGCAATTCCCGCTCCAGTTCGGCCAGCTCGCTTTCGACTGTCCGGATGAAGTTCTGACAGCTCGACGCCATCGCGCCAAAGCTGGTCACGGTGTCCCGTTCGCCCAGATCGTCCGTCACCACCAGCACATCACCGAACGATTTGAGGCGGTAGGCCGCCCGCTCGATGAGTTGGTCGGCCGTCTGGCCGACCCGACTGTAAAGGATCTCCACTTCGGGCGTGGACACGGTTTCGTCGCTTTCCCGTTTGGAACCGGCCCCGTCGAACACAATCGTGATCGGTGTGCCGCAGGCGTCATGATACTGCGTCAGCCGGTTGATCAGTTCCTCGCGGACGGCCGCGACGTGGCGAGGTTTGCCGGGCGCCAACTCCGGCCAACTGTGCATCAGGCTGAATCCGTCCACCAATATCCGCACCAGAGCCATACCAACTCCCAGCTTAGCGAGTTTCGGGCCAAAACCCAGCCGGAAAACATCCGTAGAAACCGAAAAAGATCCTGCCAATCCTCAAAATCCTGTCAGAATTCAATTCATGACAACGAATGAAGTAATTCCTGTCACCGTTTTGACCGGTTTCCTGGGAGCGGGTAAAACCACCCTCCTCAACCATTTGCTCTCCCAGGAACACAATTACAAGTGCGCCATCATCATCAATGAATTCAGCGCCATCAACATCGACAACCAACTCATCGTCGGCGTCGATGAAGAAATCCTCGAACTCAACAACGGCTGTCTTTGCTGCCGGGTGCGCGGGGACTTGATCAAGAGCCTCACCGATTTATTGCGCAAGCAGAAGCGGTTCGGTTACGTGCTGATCGAGACCACCGGCCTGGCCGACCCGGCCCCGGTCGTGCACACGTTCAAAACTTCCGAGCTGGTCGGCCGCTTGCGCCTCGACGGCGTCGTGACCGTCGTGGATGCCCGACACTTCGAGAAGGAATTGAGCGAAGCGCCCGAACCCGCCGCCCAAATCGCCTTCGCCGACGTCATTCTCCTGAACAAGACTGACCTCGTCTCGGCCGGCGATCTGGAGCGTGTGCAGGAGCGAATCCGCAGGATGAACGCGCTGGCCGAGGTCCATCGCACCGTCCATTGCCAAATCGATCCGGCCCGGATCCTGAACATCAAAGCGCGGGAGTTGATCGGGCCATTCGCGCTGCCGACAAACCTGGCGGAAAACGCCCCGCCTGGCCCCCCATCCCCGCCCGCCCGGCAAGCCCAGACCGGTCACGACGATGAGGACGAAGCGGAGGAACCGCACGACCATCCCCACGACGAAAGCGTCAGTTCCTGCTACTTGAGCGATGCCCGTCCCCTCGACCTGAAAAAAGTCGAAAGCTGGCTCACGGATGTGATCCGCCAATTGGGGGCGAATCTTTATCGGAGCAAAGGCATCCTGCAGATCAAAGGCCAGGCCAAACGCGTTATCTTCCAGGGTGTCCAAACCATGTTCGATGCGAGACCCGACCGGTTGTGGAACGTGGGCGAAAAACGATTGAGCCAGCTGGTCTTCATCGGCAAGGATCTGGACGAAGACAAGCTGCGGGCCGGCTTTGAGACCTGCGTCGCCAATTAAATATGCGGACCGACCCGCCAACCGTCTTTAAACCGCTCGGTCTCCGCCAAACCTAAAGCCGTCCCCACCGCGTTTGTGCTGGTGCCAATGAAGCTTCGTTTTTGAGCAGAATCTGTCACCCGCTTATGCCTCTCTACGAATACGAACTGTGCGAAGGCAGTTGTGCCGTCTGCGGGGGCAAGTTCACCCTGCGCCGCCCGTTAAGCGCCCCCGAACTGGCCCGGTGCCCGGCTTGCAAGAAGCCGGTGCGCAAAGTGATCTCGACCTTCAACACGCCCAACCTCACCAAACCGCTCTCCATTTCCACCGCCAAAAAGGCCGGGTTCACCGTGCTCAAGCGCGTCAAGAAAGGCGAATACGAGCGCCAGTAGGGCCCCGCTTTTACCGCTCGCCAAACCACCACGCCGATGCCAGCTTAAGGCCGAAGGTCAAAGGTCATGAGCGAACTCCAGATCCTCAAATCAACTCTCTCCCGAGCCGCCCGACGTCGCCTTTGGCAAAGCGCTTTGGATGGATTGGGTCGAGGCCTGTTGGTCGGAGCAGGGGTGTTCCTGGCGGCCTTGCTCGCTTACAAACTCCTCCCGATTCCGCGCTGGATTGTCCCAGGCAGCGCCTTCGTCGCCCTGAGCCTGGTCCTGACCGGCCTGGTCCACGGTGCCTGGCCCAGGCGCTCCCTGCTCCAAACCGCCCGCTGGGTCGATGAACGCAAGGGACTCAAGGAACGGCTCAGCACCGCCCTGGAATTGAGCGGGACGCGCCCTCCCGACGACTGGACAAAACTTCTCCTGGCCGACGCCGCGCAATCGTGCTCGCCCTTTGCGCCGGCCTCGGATTCGTCCCCGAATATCGCACCAAGGCTTCCCTGCAAAAATCCCGTGATGCCGCCAACCTCAAGGACGTGGGCAAACATCTGGCCGAACTCATGCGGCTGGACCTGGCCCAGAAACCACCCGTCCTGCCACCCACGCAAAAATCCATGGAACAAGTCGCTCAACTGGGCGAGCGGCTCGGCCAGCAAAAGCTCACGCGCGGCGAAGCGCTGCGCGACTTGACCAGCGTTACCGAACAACTCGCCCGGCAGGAGCAAGAGCTGGCCCGCAACCCGGCGCTCAAACCGCTCGAGCGCGCCGCCCGGGAACCGGGCCACGGCGCCAGTTCCTCGCCCGAGTCTTTGCAAAAGCAAATCGACTCGCTGCAAAAGGCCCTGGGCAACGCCGCGGCCAATGCCGACAAACTGGACAAGCTCTCTCGTGACCTGGAGAAGCTCCAGCAGCAGGCCGCCAGGCTGGCCAACAAAGATGCTCAAGCTGGCGCTCCTTCGCGCGAACAACTCGCCCAAAGCCTGGCCGACATGGCCCGGCAGGCCCGCGAAGCCGGCGCCTCCCTCCAGAGCCTGGAAGAAGCCATCAAGGCGCTCGAATCCAACGACACCGATCTTTTCCTCAAAGACCTGGAATCGGCCACACACGATCTCGAAAAGATGCGCGACATGGCCAAGGCCATGCAGCAGCTCGAGCAACAAGCAGCCAGGCTCGGCAAAAACCTCGCCGAACAACTCGAGAAAGGCCAGGCCCAGGCCGCCGTCCTCACGCTCCAAAAAATGATCGAACAGTTGAAGTCAGCTTCCCTCTCCAAACAGGACCTGCAGAAAATCATCGAGGAAACCCAAAAAGCCGCCAAGCCCGGCAGTCAATATGGCCAGGTGGGCGAACTCCTGAAAGACGCCGCCCAACAGGGGAATGCCGGGAATCCATCGGCCGCGGCTCAGCACCTGGCCGAGGCCCAGGCCGAATTGCAAAAGCTCATGGACCAAATGGCCGACGCCCAGGAGTTGCAGGCGACCCTCGATGCCCTGGCCCGCGCCCAATTGGCCATTTCCCAGTGCAAAAGCTGGGGCCAATGCCAGGGTGGCCCCGGCTTCAAGCCCGGCGGGAAACCCGGCCGCGGCGTCGGCACCTGGGCCGACGAAACCGGCTGGACCTACTTCCCCCAAAACCAGGAGGCCGGCTGGGACAATTCGGGCATCGAACGTCCTGACTTCGATCCCAAAGGCCAGACCGACCGACCCGACCAACTCAATCCGAATCTGGTTCCCGACAAAGTCAAAGGCCAACTCTCCCCCGGCGGCTCGATGCCCAGCATCACGTTGAAAGGCGTCAGCGTCAAAGGCACGAGCAGCGTCAAGTTCGAAGAGGCCGTTACTTCCGCCCAACAGGAAGCCCGGAGCGCCTTGAATCAGGACCAGGTCCCCCGCGCCTACCAGAACACCGTGCGCGACTACTTCGATGACCTGAAGAAATGAGCATTGAAGCCCAAATCCAATCCTTTTGCCAAACCTGGCAAAACCTTCGCGCCGAAATCAGCCAGGTCATGGTCGGCGCCGATCCCATCGTGGAGGGCACGCTCACCGCCATCTTCGCCGGCGGCCACGTCCTGCTCGAGGGCGTTCCCGGGCTGGGCAAGACCCTCCTCGTCCGCACCCTCAGCGAAGTGCTCGACCTGGGCTTCAACCGCATCCAATTCACGCCCGACCTGATGCCCGCCGACATCCTCGGCACCAACATGGTCATGGAAACACCCGATGGCCGGCGCGAGTTCCAATTCCAGCGCGGCCCAATTTTCGCCCACCTCATCCTGGCCGACGAAATCAACCGTGCCACGCCCAAGACGCAGTCCGCCATGCTCGAAGCCATGCAGGAAAAGAGCGTCACCGCCGGCGGCGAAATCCGCAAACTGGCCGAACCATTCTTTGTCCTGGCGACGCAGAACCCGATCGACCAGGAAGGCACCTACCCGCTGCCGGAAGCCCAGCTCGACCGCTTTTTCTTCAAGCTGCTGGTGGGTTACCCAACCGCCGCGGAGTTGACCGAAGTCATCGTCCGCACCACCGAAGGGATCAAACCGACGGTGAAAAAAGTCCTCGATGGCGCCGTCCTCATGGAATTCCAACAGCTCGTGCGCCAGGTTCCAGTCGCCTCGCATGTCAAGGACTACGCCGTGCGCCTCGTGCTGGCCACCCACCCGAAAACCGGGACCGCCTTGCCCGTGACCAACCAGTATCTGCGGTTCGGCAGCAGCCCGCGCGGCGCCCAGTGCCTCATCCTCGGCGGCAAAGTCCGCGCCATCACCCAAGGCCGATTCAATGTCAGTTTCGAGGACATCCAGGCGGTGGCCGCCGCGTCCTTGCGCCACCGGCTTATCCTGAATTTTGAGGCCGAAGCCGAGGGCGTCACCACCGACCACATCATCACGCAAATCCTGCAGGATGTGCCGAAAAATGCCGAGGTGACCGCGTAATCGACTCTCCCGTGGCCGCCCTCCTGACCCCCGAACTGCTTCGCCGGCTCGAGCAATTCCAATTACTCGCCGCGCGGCGCGCCAGGAGTTCGGCCCGGGGCGAGCGCCGCAGCCGCGCGCGCGGACAATCGGTCGAGTTCGCCGATTACCGGAGTTATGCGCACGGCGACGATTTTCGGTATCTCGACTGGAACCTCTACGGCCGGCTGGAGCGGCTCTTCCTCAAGCTCTACGAAGAGGAGCGCGAATTGCCCGTCCGCATTTTCCTCGATGCGAGCGAGTCGATGACCTTTGGGGCGCCGCCCAAGTTCGATTTCGCGCGCCAGGTGGCGGCCGCCATCGGCTATGTCGCCCTCTGCGGCTTCGACCGTGTCAGCGTCATTCCGATTGCGGATTGCGGATTGCGGATTGCGGATTCGGGGAGGGGCGCTGCAGACGCGCCGCTGCCCGAATCCGCAATCCGCAATCCGCAATCCGCAATCCGGAGCGCCTTGCGCTCGGTCCGGGGCAGGAAGTCCGCCATGTCCTTCTTGCAGAACCTGGCGTCGCTGACGGCGGGCGGCCCGGCGGACCTGAATGTAACCCTGCGGCGCGGCGCGTTCGAAGCCCGGCAGGCTGGCGTGGCGCTGGTCTTGAGCGATTTCCTCGACCCGGCCGGATACGAAGCGGGTCTGACCGCCCTGGTCGGACGCGGTTTCCAGGTCAGCGCGGTGCAGATCCTGGCGCCGGAAGAATTGGACCCGTTGACCTACGGCGATCTTCGGCTGGTGGACTCGGAAACCGGCGGCGTGCAGGAGGTCACCTTCGGCCGCTATCGCCTCAAGGCGTATCAGCAAACCGTGCAGAACTTCATCCAGCGCCTGCGCGAATTCTGCCAGCCGCGCGGCCTGCGTTTCTTCAGCGTCCGTTCCGACGCCTCGCTGGAGAAACTGCTCTTGCAGCAACTCAGGGAAGCGGAAGTATGGGGGTGAGGATTGCGGATTGCGGATTGCGGATTGCGGATTGGAAGTTGCGGATTGTGGATTGGAAGTTGAGGATTGTGGATTGGAAGTTGCGGATTGCGGATTGGAAGTTGCGGATTGTGGATTGGAAGTTGGGGATTGAAGATTGGGGGCGGGAGGTTCAATGTTGGGCATGGGAGATTGGAAGCCAAGTATGAGCCCGGAAGAGTTCAAGAACCGGACGAAGGCTTATGGACTTCGCATTGTCCGGTTGTTCGAAGCTCTGCCGCGGAGGGAGGTTTCGCAGCTTTTAGGCCGGCAGTTGCTGCGCGCTGGAACATCCGTCGGCGCAAATTACCGCGCGGCTTGTCGCGCAAAATCTCGCGCCGATTTCGTCTCCAAGATGGGCACGGTGGAGGAAGAATGCGACGAGACCCTTTACTGGATCGACTTGCTGGTGGAATCGGGACAGATTCGGCAATCTCGTGTCGCTGGTTTGATCAAGGAGGGCGATGAATTACTGGCCTTGGTCGTCGCGTCCATCAACACAGCCAGGAGCCGTTCTCAATCCGCATCCCCCGACCCGCAACCCGCCATGTCCCCCCCTCAATCCGCAACCCCCAATCCGCAACCCGCAATGGCACGTCCTCAATCCGCAACCCCCAATCCCCAATCCGCAATCCGCGCCCCTCAATCCGCAATCCGCAATCCGCAATCCGCAATCGAATGAGTTTTCTGGCGCCAGCCGCCCTGGTCTTCGCCGCCTCGTTGCCGGTGGTCGTTGTCTTCTATCTGCTCAAGCGCAAGCGGGTGGTGAAGCTGGTTTCCAGCACGGTGCTCTGGCAGAGATTTCTCGCCGATACCCAGGCCAGCGCGCCGTTCCAGCGGCTGCGCCACAACTGGCTGCTCCTCCTGCAACTGCTCCTGCTCGCCCTGGTCGTCCTGGCCCTGATGCGTCCGTTCCTGGCCGGCCAGGCGCGGGAAAGCCGCCTGCGCGTCATCATCCTCGACGCTTCCGCCTCCATGCAGGCCACCGATGAGAAGCCCTCCCGCTTCGAGAAGGCTCGGGCCGAAGCCCTGCAATGGGTCGACGGCCTCCGCGGCGGCGAACAAATGATGGTCCTGCTCGCCGGCCCCGGCACCGAAGTCAAGCAATCCCCGACCGGAGACAAAACCGCGCTCCGCCGCGCCCTCCAATCGTGCGCGCCCTCCGATGGGCCGACCCGCCTGGCCGACGCCCTCAAGACGGCTGGCGCGTTTACCTTCGAGCGGCGCGGCGAGGAAACTGTCACCTCGGGCGAAGTCCACCTCTTCAGCGACGGCGCCGCGCCCGATCTGGACGAGATCGCCAACCGGAACCTGCCCCTCTTCTATCACCGCGTCGGCCAGCGCGCGAACAACGCGGGCATTGTGCGCCTCGACATCCGCGCCAATCCCGACGACGCCACCCAACGAGCCGTCTTCGCCAGCGTGGCCAACTCTTCCACCACCGCCTTGCGGACCGATCTCGAGCTGCTGTTCGGAGATCAACTGGTCGATACGCGCCCGCTCGAGCTCGGGCCGACCAACAACCAACTCATGGTCTTCACCGCCCCACAGACCAACGACGGCGTGTTCACCGTGCGCCTGACCGCGCCGGACGATCTCGCGGTGGACAACCAGGCCTCCATCGTGAGCCTCATGCCCGCCCCGGTGAAAATTCTGCTCGTCACCAAAGGCAACCGTTTCCTGGAAAAAGCCTTGAAAGGTGCTCCCAATGTCCAGCTCAGCATCGCGCCGCAACTCACCGACGGCGCAGAGGCGTTCGATCTTTGCGTGCTCGACGACGTCATCCCCGCCGCCTGGCCGGCGGTGAACCTGCTGGCCATCCACGTCGTGGGCACCAACTGGTTCCCGGCCTGGGAGACGGCGAAGGCCCCTGCCATCGTCGATTGGAAAAGCGCTCATCCGTTGCTCCGCTTTGTCACCTTCGACAACGTGCAAATCGCCGAGAGTTTCGCGGTCAAACCGCCGCCCTGGGGGCTTTCCCTGGTCGACTCTCCCCAAACACCGCTGATCCTCGCCGGTGAACTCAGCCGCCGGCGCCTGATCTGGATCGGCTTCGATCCCCTGCAAAGCACCTGGCCATTGCGCGTCTCCTTCCCGATCTTCATGGCCAATGCCGTCGATTGGCTCAATCCCGCCGGCGTCAACAGCCGCCAGTTGCTCGTCCAGCCAGGCACCGCTTTCCGCTTCGGCCTGCCTCATCCCGTCAGCTCGGCCCGGCTCACCACCCCCGACGGCAAGACCAGGGCGCTGTCGGTCGAGGCCGGCGCTCGCGAACTGGTCATCGGCGACACCGCCAAACAGGGCATCTACCGTGTCCAGGCCGGCACGAACGAGGTGACTTTTTGCGTCAACCTGATGGACGCAAACGAGAGCAACATCACGCCGCGCGACGAATTGCCGATCGGCAAATACGGCAAAGTCAGCGCCACCACCCTGAAGCGGGCCAACCTGGAGCTATGGCGCTGGATCGCCGCGGCCGGCTTGCTCGTGCTCCTCTTCGAGTGGTGGTGGTACCACAAGAGAACGGCCTAGGATTTTGTTTTGCAAATGGGTGGCGCGGGCGACTCGCCCGCCCCGGTCGGCGACCCGCCGACCGGAACAGCCGAGGCTTGACTCGTGGAAAGGCCCTCATTGGCTCGCGCCGTCACTCCCGTGCCGTCCGGCGGGTCGCCTGTGCTACGCCCGAGAGGACTTTTCGAACACGCTCTCAGATCACCAGAGACTAGGGGCACATCTCACGTTTTGCGCGGTTTTACATCTCGATGACGCTAGCTTTGAGCCACGGAGTGGCGTCAGAAAGTAGCCCACGGCGTCAGCCGTGGGAAGTGGCACAATGGATGCGCAGCCCCGGCAGGGGCGACAGAAAACAAGGCTACCAATTCTTTCGCCGCTCCGCGGCTCTTGCCCTTCAACGCTGGCCCCCCACGGCTGACGCCGTGGGCTACTTTCTGCCGCTGCTCCGCAGCTAACGGCTTGGACTCCGCTCGTCATAGCTCACCTTTGAGAATCTCAGTTCTCATACTTCTTGTTCAATGAGCGAAGATTAGCGGAGATTAGCGGTTAGATTCTGACTTTGAAAATCTCGTAAAAATGTCTCTCAGCCAAATTTCAAATATCTTTGGCTAGAGTTTAGCGGTTCCGAAAAAAGGTTCAAACCTGTGATGGGTTCCGAGAGCAAAAGTCCTAAAGGCGGCTACAGTTGGAGAGCTGATGTTGGGCGTTTCTTGCACATGCTCTGGCACTTCTTCCCGCTGTGGCCCATCATGGTTTCAGTTATTCTCGCGGGATTGCTCCTCCCTTGGCTCACTCGTTGGAAATCCGCGCCGAATGTTGTCGTCTACGCCAGCCAGGATCAAGTCTTCGCCGAACCAATCCTGAAAGCCTTCGAGAAGGAGACCGGCACCCGGGTCCGCACCGTCTATGACAGCGAGGCCGTCAAAACCGTGGCCATCGCCAATCGCCTGCTCGCGGAACGCGATCACCCGCAGTGCGACCTCTTCTGGGGTAATGAAGAACTTCGCACGCGCCAGCTCGCGGCCCAGAATCTCTTTCGCGAAACCAATGGCTGGGCCGCCGTCGGTTATCGCAGCCGGCGCATCGTCATCAACACGAACCAGCTCTCCCTGGCTGCGGCCCCGCGGAGCGTGCGCGATCTGACCAACCAAACCTGGCGCGGCCGGATCGCCCTGGCTTACCCGCTCTTCGGCACCACCGCCACCCACTTGCTCGCCCTGCGCCAGCACTGGGGTGACACCGCCTGGCAGGCCTGGTGCCGCGCCTTGCAAGCCAATAAACCGTTCCTGGTGGACGGCAACTCCGTCGTCGTGAAATTCGTCGCCCGGGGCGAAGCCGTGGTCGGCCTGACCGACTCCGATGACATCGCGGCCGAGCAAAGCGAAGGCGCACCGGTCGCTGCGCTCCCGCTGAACGAGGAATTGCTGCTCATTCCCAACACCGTCGCCGTGGTCCGCGGCGCGCGCCATCCGGAAGCGGCGCAACAGTTGTTCGAATATCTCCAGCGCCGTGAGATCACCGAGCGCCTCGTGGGCGCGCGCGCTCTGGAAGGATTTTCTGCCAACGAGATCCAGACCTCAACTTTGCATCCCGACTGGGACGCGCTGCTGCGCGATTTGGAGCTGGCCACGACGACATTGCAAAAGATTTTTCTCCGTTGAACGGGCGGCTTGTAGTCCCGCCTTGAGGCGGCGCCGGCCGGCTAAAGCTGGAACTACATACGGCAGGTTCATGGAAAGCTGCCTGTTCCTTTCGGACCTGCTCACCGGCCATGAACCGTGGCGGAGCACGCAATCCGCAATCCGTAATCCGCAATCCGCAATCAGGAGGTTCATGGGAAGTGAACACCTCAAACATTTTGACGTGTGTTGGCGCCATGAACCGGACCGCCGCCGATGCCGCAGCCATGTACGATTTACGATTTACGATGTACGAGCGCCGCGCAGCGCAGATCGCCGGGCGCGCGAATCGCTAGAGCTGCGATCACTCCATCGGAGCCTCGTAAATCGTACATCGTAAATCGTAAATCGCTGGGCCCGAGAGACCGCTCGGTCCGAATCGCCAGGTTCCTCGAGAGCTTCCACGATTTAATGACCGCGCGTTGGGGCCATGAACCTGCGAGCGTGGAATCTTGCGCCAGAATGTGCAATGAGCAATGAGCAATGAGCAGTGTGCAATATCCAAACCCAAACTCAGCTCCTGATCGTGCGAGCACGGCGACGCGCTCAATCGCGGGAGCTGATTAGAAAATTCACCGCTGATTCAACGGCCTTGGTGCCGCTGCCATTGTATAGAATGATCGTAGTCGAAACGGTTCCTGGCCGGGATTGCGCCCGCAACAGCGATAGTCCATTTTCGGACTCACCTGCGATCCAGAGTTTCCCCGATCCACCCAGCGCGAGCATCCCGGGCAGATCGCCGTATTTCGCCCCTCCCGGGAGGAAGTTCGGATCGCGAATGTCCAGCACCTGGCCGAAGCGGAATCCGCCGGTATCGATGACCGCGCGGTCGATCGTGTCGCGGGCTTGCGCGCGCGCGGCCGCGACCCACGGCCCGGCGCCGTCGAGGCCAACCACGCTCAGCTCTTTCGTCGGTCGCTCGTGATGCTTGATGTACTTCACGACGCTCAGCACATCGTGGACGCGGTGGACGAACACCGTGTGATTGTAGCCGTAAGTGTAAGCGGCCGCTTCACGCGTATTCTTCACGCTCGGCGTCCGGGTGAAGGACTCGCTGCCGGCGAGGAATTCGCCCTGGTAGAGAAGGTCCACGCCCACGAGCGTCGCGCCGCTTTGCACGATCCTTTGCGCGTCGGTTGCGAGCGAGCCGTCGGCCTGGAAGAGCGCGGCCTTGCCGCTGCCCGTCAGCCAGGCCACCGTCTTGCCGTTCCATTGTTTCGGATAGCAGAACACAGCGGGCAATTCCTCGTGGTAAGTCTTGTTGCGCAGCAGGCCGGCCATCTGGAGCCACGAGCCTTTGTCCACTTTATCCAACATCTCCCACTCGACCTCGCCCGCGTCCGCCAGCCCGCCATCGATCAGGATGTCGAGCGCGCCGCCAAAGATCTCGCGAAAACGCTCCGGCGACTTGGCCGCCTCGGCCAATTGCTGTTGGGCATCGCGCTGGAACCAGGCAAGCAATTGGCGCTCGAAGTCGGGATCGGCGGCTTTTGGCGCCGGGTGTGCCGAGTCCCAGACGGTCAGTTCACTCTTCGTCAGGGGCTGATAATCCCGTTCGAGGACTGGCTCCTTGAAGCCGAGGTGGAAGTGGCGATTCAACCAGCCATAAAAGGCGCAACGCGAGACGGCATTGTAGTTATGGGGGAAATGTTCGCCGCGCTTGAGCAGGACATTGTCCGGGGCGCCCAGCAGGGCGTAGAGCTGCTTCAGTTCCGGAAACCCTTTCATCGCCAATTCCTTCGTCCAATCGTTGGCCGAGGTCATGCCCTGCGGTTTGGGAGCGAACAACCCGGCGAACTCGATGTTGCCGGTGCCGACCCGCAGCAGGCAGGCATTTTCACACGTGCATCCCCCTTGCATCGCCGTGCTGACCATCACCGCCGGGAACGACAACTTCACGCGCGGATCGATCGCGGCGAGAATCATCGTCTGCGTGCCGCCGCCACTGGCCCCGGTCATCGCGATCCGCTCCGGGTCCACCTCCGGCAGGCTCAGCAGGAAATCGAGTGACCGGATGGAATTCCAGGTCTGCAGGCCCATCACGCTCTGCAGGTGGGCCTCGGCTTGCGGACTGAACAAGCCCCAGTTCTCCGTCGTGTTCATCTCCGGACGTTGCTTTTTGAAGCCGTGCACCAGTTCCATCGACAACTGCTGCGAGTCGGAATTGCCGAGCATGTCCCATTGCCAGACCACGCAACCCATCCGGGCCAGTTGGACGCACATCGATTGAAACCGGCTCCGGCCGCCTGCCTCGAAGCGTTCTTCGCCGTTGGCGAGTTCCCGATGCAACTCCTCCTCGGTGGCCTCGGAGAGGCGCGCGTCCGCCCAGTGTCCATGCGCGAATAAGACCCCCGGCGCCTTTCCTTGCGCGTTTTTCGGCCGGTAGAGATTGCCGGTCACGAAAAAACCTGGCGCGCTTTCGAAAAAGACCTTCTCGACCGTGTAGTCGCCGCGGTCGATGCGTCCGTGGATCACGGCGTTGAGCGGCGTCCGGGTCGGCATCGGCCAGAGCCCTTGCGAAACCAGGATCTGGCGACGCACCCGCTCGGCGCGCTGGTCCCATTGCGCGCGGGATGACGGCGGGGTGAAAGGGAAATAGCCGTCGAGATCCTTCAACGGTTGCAGGCGGACATCGTCCGGCAGCTTTCCTGGTGGCAGGACTCGTGGCACTGCGGGGCGCACTGCCGCCGTCGTGGCCAGGAACAAGGCGAAGCAAAGAGAACCGGCGCGGGCTGGGATTCGCGTGATCATGGGAGATAGACTACGCGGGCCACGGGAGACTTCGAGAAAAAATGGTTTCGGTCGCCCCTCCCGGCGCGGCGCATCCCTTGCGCCCTGTCCCGTGGCTGATAGCTCGCGTCTTTGAGATGCGCGACTGCGCAAATCCTGGGACCCGCCGGCGGCGTCAGCCGAACCGGCGCTCCAGGCGGGCCGCGTGGTAGGCGCGACGTTGGGCGGAGGTCATCTTCTCGAAGTCGGGCGCGCCATCGCGGCGCCTGGGCCAATCGACTGGATCATTTCGGATTTCGGATTTCGGATTTCGGATTTTTACCGGGCCGGTCGAGGGAGCGGCGTCCACCACACTCTCGGGCACTTGCACGACGGCCTGGCTCGTGGCGCGGCCGTCGTAGCTCATCGCCTGGTCGGTCAGCTTGAGGTCGTCCTCGAGCGGTCGCTGCGGCTGGAGGCCTTTGGCCTGCAACACGCCGTGGTAGGCGCGGACCGCTTCCTCCGGGGACACCTGGCCATCGGTGATCCGGCGGAGCATCTCGAGGAAGGCGAGTTGGTGCTCGGCGTGGTTGATCTTGCGGCCGAAAAGGGCGACCCGCGCGCCGTATTTTTGGGCGTCGTGGATGAGCTTGAAAGCGTCGTAGGTGGTCCCGGCGCTGCCGCCGAGGATCCCGACGACGAGGTTCGGGTCGTATTGGGCGAGTTCCTCCATGGCCCTGGGGCCATGATAAACGATCTTCAGGAAGAGGGGGCGGCCTGCTTCGGTCACCCCGGCCAGGGTGCGGAGGATCTTGTCGTTGATGAACTCGCCCAGTTTCTCCGGCGGAATCTCCCGCTGGACGTTTGGGTCGAACACCTCCAGGAAGTAACGAAAACTCTTCCGCTCGGCTTCTTCGCGAAATTGCTTGAACCACTCCAAGGTCTGGCGGTCTTGCTCCAGGTCGTTGAGGAAGGTGCAGGAGTACAGACCAAGGTTCGCCCCGGGGAATTTGTCGGTGGACCGGTCGCACTGGATCTGGCCGCACTGGATGTGGTCGATGGTCGCGCTGCGGAAGGGCTGGGCCGGCTCGCCCGTGTAACAACCATGGCGCACGGCCCACACGTCGGTCGAGTCGTTGGCGCGCGCCGCGGGAGTGACGGGCGAGTTGCGGAACAGACCTTCCTTGATGCTCAACTGTTCGTTGACGTAGGCGGACATGAGCATGATGTCCACCAGCTCCTGGTGGACCACTTCGCGGATGATATCGAGAAATTCCGGCAGGTTGCGGTAGCCAAATTCGTCGCGTGTCCATACCTCCGGGGAGAACTGGGCGGGCCGGGCCCCGCGCTGGGCGAGGTAGCCGCGCGGACCCGGCGCGCGCACGCCGAACGCCATGTCCGCATCCTTGGCGTCCGCCAGGATGAAAGCGCGGGTGGAGCGCTTGGCTTTGATTTCCGCAAGTTTGGCGTCGAGCGATTTCACTGTTTAGCCGCGAGGGCTCGGAGAGCGCTCCGCATCCCGCATCCCGCATCCCGCATCCTGCATCCTGCATCCTGCATCCTGTATCCTGCCCCCTGCCCCCTGCCTCCTGCCTCCTGCCCCCTGCCCCCTGCCCCCTGCCCCCTTCCTCCTTCCCCCTGCCCCCTGCCTCTCATTGCATTCGCTGATTTGGTCGGTGATGGCCTGCACGGCCGCTTCGGCTTGCGGGTCGTAGCCGGCGACGGGCTCGGGCTTCGGCGGCAGGGCGCAGGTCACCCCCGGACGCCATTCGTCGTTGTCGCACAGCTCGCATTCCTTGAGCCCGTGACGCGGATCGGGGATCCCGAGACTGTGTTTGATCTTGAGCAAGTCCTGCAGTTGGGCCGGCGTCATCGTCTTGGCCGGCCGGCCCAGTTGCGCGGTCACCAGCAGGGTGCGGCAATAAGCTTCCAGGATTTCCATCTTGAAGTAGGCATCCTCCACGTCGTTGTGACTCCACGAAACGACCCCGTGGTTGGCCATCAGGATGGTGTTATGCTTGTCGACCAGGTCGGCGACGAGTTGGCCCATCTCCGGCGTGCCGGGCGTCCGATACGGCGCGATCGCGACTGAGGCGAAGACTTCGTATTCCGGGATCATGCAACTGGGCGGTTCGATGCCGGCCACGGCAAAGCCGGTGCTGTAGGGCGGATGGCAATGGACCGTGGCGACCGCCCGCGGTTGGCGCTTGAGAATCTGCAGGTGCATCAGGATCTCGCTCGTGCGTTTCTTGACCCCGCAAAGCTGGTTCCCCTCGAAGTCCACCAGGCACATGTCCTCCGGTTTCATGAAACCTTTGCTCACCAGCGTCGGCGTGCACAGCGCGATGTCCTCGCCCACGCGGATGGCCAGGTTGCCGCCGTTGCCATCCACGTAAGCGCGTTGCCACAGGCGCCGGCCGATTTCGCACAGTTGTTCCTTCAGGTTCTGCGCCCGGGGCGACCGGAAAAATGCCTCGAGATCGGCTTTGGGGCTTTTCGAGGAGAGCGGGTGGGCGGGGGCGGATGAAGCCGCCGCGCCGGGTCGTTGGCCGCCACCCGCTTGTTGCAAATCGCGGAGCAAATCACGGGCGGACGGCGTGTAAACCGCATCCGCCGGCAGGCTCTGCCAATCGCCGCCACGACGCAGGACGTCTTCGATATCTTTGGCGCTGATGACCGTCTTCATGGGCGATACGGGTTGTAAAAGACCTCGTCCACCAGCGCGGCATTGATGGCGTCGATGGGGACCGGGTCATCGAAGGGTTGGGCGGCTTCGCGGCCTTCGACATAGCCGATGGTCTGGCCGTCACCGCCACCCAGGTTGTCGTAAACGACCAGGCTCGGATCCGGGCTCAGGCCGGGCGGCCCCTGGGTGCCGCGCTGGTAATGCTCGCGCGTGAACGGCGACACGATCAGCCAGCGGGCCCCTTTCAGACCGGGGACGATCACGCTCAACGTGACGCGTCCGATGACAGTGCCGAGTTTCATGGCGGGTCTGACGTTTGGTTGTTCTCTCTCATCCGGGGGTTCCGGTCACCTCGTCGTCCACGATGCCTAGAATGATCCAGCGCGCCGGGCTTTTCGGGTCTTGCACGGCCTGGCGCGCCGCAGCGCCGTCGGAGGAAATCACCACGCGCTGATGCAGGCCGGCCCCGTGCGAATCCAGGGCGATCTGCGGCGCGCCCTCGGGGTCGCCCGTGTGGCCGATCGGCTGACAAACCAGCAGCCGCCAACCCTCCAGGCTGGCATGCTTGCGCGTCGCGACCACGTTTCCTTCAACTCGAGCCAAGAGCATTTCGGATTTCGGATTTCGGATTTCGGATTTATTCCATCCTTCGGCTTCAATAAATGCGCAAATTATCCACCATGACACAGCGCCGGACACGGCAGAACGTCTTCGGGTTCGTCACTCCTTCCCCGGTGGGCGTGGCGATGGAATAACTCAGGTAACCTTCCCCACCCAGGCCCAGGCCGGCCATGCACGGGCCATTCTTGATGAACAGGGTCGTGTCCAGCGCCCGGCCCATCGCCGTCATCGCCTCCACGTCGTGCGTGTGAATGATGCTCGTGTGCTTGTAGCCATGCTCGGCTTCGAGGCAACGCGCGATGCCCTCGGCCAGGCTCTTCACCCGCACGATGGGAAGAAAGGGCATCATCTGTTCCTCGACCACGAACGGGTGCTGCGCCTCCGTCTCCGCGAAGAGCAACGACGCGCCGGAGGGGAGGGCGACGCCGGCCACTTTCGCCAGCACCGCCGGATCCTTGCCGAGGAAATCCCGGTTGACCGACGCGTGGGGGCGGCCGCCGCCCGGGCTTTCCTTAAAAGTGAAGGCAACCTTGGTGAGCGCGTCGAGTTGCGACGAGTTCAGACGCACCGCCCCGTTTCTTTCCATCTCGGCCATCAGGTTGTCTGCGATGGGATCGAGCGCGAACACTTCCTTCTCGCCAATGCAGAGAAGGTTGTTGTCGTAGGCAGCGCCCTGGATGATGGCCCGGGCGGCGCGCTTCAGGCAGGCCGTGTCATCGACCAGGACCGGTGGATTGCCCGGCCCGGCGCAGATGGCGCGCTTGCCGGCCTGCATCGCCGCCTTCACGACGGCAGGTCCGCCAGTTACGCAGAGCAGACGCACCGCCTCGTGTTTGCCGATGGCCTGGAAGCTGTCCAGGGTCGGCTGCTCGACGAGGCAGGCGATGTTTTCGATGCCTGTCTCCCGGTAAATGGCCTCGTTGTAGGCGCGCACGGCGACGGCGGCGCACCTGGCCGCTGCGGGATGCGCGTTGAACACGGCGGCGTTGCCCGCCGCGGCGATGTTCACAATGTTGCCGCTGAGGGTGGGGATGGAGTGCGTGCTGGGCGTGACCGCGCCCACCACGCCGAAGGGGGTGTATTCCTCCAGCGTGATGCCGTGGTCGCCGCTGTGGCCGTCGGGTCGCAGCCAGTCCACGCCTGGAACCAGCCGGATGATTTTCAGCTTCTCGATCTTGTGGTCGAGACGTCCGATTTTAGTTTCTTCGAGCTCGAGTCGTCCCCAATCCTCGGCTTTGCGATCGGCGAGGCCCTTGATGATCGTTTCAATTTTACGCCGGGCGGCGACCCCTTTTTGTTGCAGTTGCAGGAAAGCTTCCTGGGCGGCGGCGCAGGCTTCATCGGCGTCCTGGAAAACGCCGAATTTGCCGCGCAGGCCCGGGACGCCGGCGTTGGCCGTGCCGAGGCCGCCGCAACCGCACGCCGGCGCGGCGGACACCGGGGCCGGAGGCGCTTTGGCCGCCACGGGCGCGCCTCCCAGGCGGCCCATCACTTCGGCGACGACGTCACGGATCAAAGCTTCGTTGACGGGGCTCATAATTATTTGGGATTGCGGATTGCGGATTGCGGATTGCGGATGGAGCCTTTGCTGTGAGGGCCATCCCGCCCGCTTCCTTCAAATCGCAAATCGCAGATCTAAAATCGCAAATTCCCGATTTCTTTTGTGCCTGGTCGTGGCGATTCATCAGTTCTTGGCGCTGTAGATCTGTTGGCCCAGCACGTCGACCACGTCCACGATGCCGATGACCACCGCATCGACCGGCAGGTCTTTGAAGCCGGCGGCGAGGCGGGCGCTGCTGCCCTGGCAAAAGAGCACCATCTCGCCAAGGCCGGCGCCGACGCCGTCCACGGCCACGATGGTGTTTGTCCCGGAACGGAACTTAGTCGGATCCTTTTCATCCACCAGTTGCGGGCGCAACAGGAGCAGCTTGCGGCCGTTCATGCTCGGCTCTTTCTTGGTCGAGACGACCGATCCTTCGACGCGGGCGAGGAACATAGTTTTTGAGTGCGTCGGGCCAAGTCCGTCCTCAGCCGCTGGACGAATCGTCCACGCTCGATTCCGAGGCGACGGACCGCCGGCTCATCACTTTTTCTTGGGCAGCACGGCGTCGACGTCGCTGTGCGGACGCGCGATCACATGCACGCTGACGAGATCGCCCTTGATGGCTTTGACGGCCTGGGCGCCGGCGTCGGTGGCGGCTTTGACCGCGGCGACGTCCCCGATGACGACGGCGGTGACGAGGGCGTTGCCGACCTGGGTCATCGGGCCGGCCAGTTCGACGTTCGCGGCTTTGAGCATGGCGTCGGTCGCTTCCACGAGCGCGACGAGGCCGCGGGTTTCAATCAGTCCAATTGCTTCTTGTGCCATTCTCAGTCTCTTTTGGTAGGAGGTTTCGTTGAACAGTGCTCGAGCAGCCGCTTGGCTTCGCGCGCCACCACCAGTTCTTCGTTGGTCGGAATGATCATCACCTTGACGCGGGAATCCGCCGCGCTGATGACTCCCTCCGCCGCTTGCGCGGAACGGTTTTTCCCGGGATCGAGGACCACGCCGGGCTGGTCGAGGTTCGCGCAGATCGCCGCCCGGAGTTCGGGTTGGTTTTCGCCGATGCCGGCGGTGAACACCAGGGCGTCGGCCCCGTTGAGCTGGAAGAAATAGCTGCCAATCCACTGGCGGGCGCTGGCGACCCAGACGTCGAGGGCGAGTTGCGCCCGGGCATGGCCTTGGGCGGCGGCGGCCCGGATATCGCGGATGTCGTTGGTCAAGCCGCTCAGTCCTTTCAGGCCGGAATCCTGGCAGAGCTGGCGCTCGGCTTCCTCCAGCGAGAGCCCCAGGGCCCGCATCGCATACGGGACGGCCAAGGAATCGAGATCACCGACGCGATTGTTGTGGGGCAGACCGGATTGCGGGCTCATGCCGAGGCTATTGCCGATGGCCGTGCCGTTGAGAATGCCCGAGATGCTCGAAGTGCCGCCGAGATGACAGGAGATGACCCGCAACGGCGCGCCGTTGACGGGCGTTTTGCCGCCATCGACGTAGAGGCGCCGAACGCGTTCGGCCACGTCTTCGCGGCCAAGCAACTCGGCGGATCGTTCGGCGATGAACTTGTGGCTGGCACCATGGAAACCCCAGCGGCGCACTCCCGCATCATGCCAGGCGTGGGGCACGGCGTAGCGCATCATGGCTTCCGGCGCGAATTGGTAGAACGCCGTCTCGAACAAGCCGACCAGCGGCACCCCGGGCATGCGCTTGGCGAAAAGCCGAATGCCCGTGATGTAAGGCGGATTGTGGGCCGGAGCCAGTCCCTGATAGGCTTCCATCGCGTGTAAGGCCTGTTCGTCGAGCCGCACACATCCGCTCAGGCCCTTGGCGATGACCGTCTTGAAGCCCACCGCAGCCAGGTCGCTCTCCCGCGCGATGGCCCCGGCGCCTTTCAGTTGCGCCAGACAATCCTCGATCGCCCTGGGGTAATCCGTCACCCGTTCGAAGCCGCCTTTGTGCAGCAACCGCTCGCCGCCGGCCCCGTTCGAAAAGTCGAACAGCCGCCACTTGAGCGAGGTCGAGCCGAGGTTGGCGACGAGAATTTTCATTGGCTTGACGATTTCGAATTCACTCGGGTCATGGCAACGTCCGGGGGCGTGACCAGTTCAAGCGATCCCAAATCGCAAATCGCAAATCACAAATCACTGCAGCCATCGAACCAGGCCGGACAGGCCGTCGTGCGGACGAGGGATGACTTGCACGCTGACCACCGATCCCACTTGCGCGGCAGCCGCAGCCCCGGCGTCCGTGGCGGCCTTCACGCTGGCCACATCCCCGCGGAAGAAGGCCGTCACGTAGCCGGACCCGATTTTTTCCCAGCCGGAGAATGTGACGTTGGCCGCTTTGAGGGCGGCGTCGGTCGCTTCGAAAAGGGCGCAGAGGCCCTTCGTTTCGATCATGCCAATTGCTTGTTGAGCCATAAGAGTAATCTGTCGTAGGTCCGTGGTGAGTGCCGCCGGGGTTACTTCCTGGGAGCGGCGTTCGCCTCGCCCAGAAATACCTTGCCCAGATCTTCATGCGGACGGGCCAGGACATGGGAGGCCACCAGCTCGCCGACCTTGCTCGCCGCTTTGCTGCCGGCGTCGACGGCCGCTTTCACGCTGGCCACATCGCCTCGACAAATGACGGTGATGAGACCGCCGCCAATGGCAATCGTCTTGGAGATGGTGATGTTCGCGGCTTTGGCCATCGCATCGGTCGCTTCGATGCTGCCGGTGTAGCCTTTGGTTTCAATCATGCCGAGTGCTTCGCTCATTTGTTTTCCTTTCATTTCACAAGTTCGCACGGCGTGTCGGGCTGCAAGTTGCACGCGTTCCCCTCGTCGGTGTCAATGTGAACCTCCAACTTGAAGCTCTGGTCCACTCGCACGAGCATCTTCTCGAGTATCAACCCGCAGGCACCGCCGATCTTCAGTCTCATCGAGTCTCCCGCCTTGACCCCGTAATAGTCCGCGTCCGTCGGACTCATGTGGACGTGGCGCATGGCGCGGATGACCCCTTCGCTCATTTCAAAAAACCCCTCCGGCCCCATCAACATGCATCCCAGCGTGCCTTTGATGTTGCCGGAAATCCGGTGCGGCAACTCGAATCCGAGCGCGATCCCGTCCGTGTAGGCCAGCTCGACCTGGTTCAGACTCCGGCACGGGCCCAGGATCCGCAGGTTCGAAATGACCCGGCTGCGCGGACCGATCAGCGTCACGGTTTCCTTGGCGGCGAATTGGCCTTCTTGATAGAGCCACTTCTGAACGCTCAGTTGATGCCCTTTGCCGAAAAGCGTCTCCACCGCCTGCGGGGTCAGATGACAATGGCGCGCGCTGACATTCACCACCAGGGGATTGGGCGCCCCGGCGGAGCGGGGCAAAGGCTTGCCCAATCGGTGATAGACCGATTGTCGAACCCAATGTTCGACGACGGCGCGATGGAGAGCAGCCTGAGCCATAAATGGTCGTTGGCGCGAAATCTATCAAAACAGTTCATAATGTCAAACTAATTCTTGCAAAAACTGTCAGTATCTATCAATCTAAAGCTCAGATGCGGTCAGAACAGCGCCAGAAATGGATTGAACAGCACCTGCAACGGGTCGAGTTCGCTTCCCTCGATGAGCTGGTGGACCAGCTTGGCGCTTCGGTATCGACGGTGCGACGGGATTTGACGGTGTTGGAGGCGGCCGGCGCGGTGAAGCGGACGCATGGCGGAGCCCGGCTCGTGAACCTCAAGTCCGATGAATTCGCCTTTGCCCAACGCGATGCGCACAACCTGGAGTCCAAGGAAGCAATCGGCCGCGCCTGTGCGGCGTTGATCCAGATGAACCAAACTTTGATCCTGGATGCGGGCACGACCATGTTTCATGTGGCGCGGCATCTGGAGAGCAAGATCCCGCACATCATCACCAACTCATTGCCGGTGGCGAATTATTATGCGGCGGACCATCGGGTGGAAGTGGTTGTTTCTGGCGGCGTGATTTACCCGCGGTTGGGCGTGCTGGTGGGGCCACTGGCGGTGGAGGCGTTTTCGAAGATCCACGCCGACGTGGCGCTGATGAGCGCGGGCGGCATCACCCTGGAAGGGATCAGCAACTCGCACGGCCTGCTCATTGACATTCAGCGGGCGATGATTGAGGCGGCCCAGAAGGTGATTTTCTGTTTCGATCATACCAAACTGGGTCGCCGTTCCGTTTCGCATTTGTGCGGGTTGGACAGTGTGGACACGATCATCACCGACCAGGGCGCGCCGGTGGATCTGGTGGAGGGTTTGCGAGGGCAGGGTGTCGAGGTCATCGTGGCGCCGCCAGGCGGGTGAGCGGGGGGGGGTGACCCGGAGGGGGTGATGGAGTATTGGAGTGATGGAGTGGTGGGATCGACAATACTCCACTACTCCATCACTCCATCACTCCATCACCCCCCTCAGTTCCCGGGCGACTCGTTCCACAGTGAGATGAGCCAGGCCGGCGGGCTCGGCCAGGATTCTCATGTGCGGGCCGCGCGGACTCCAGACCGCCCGGACCGATTCGCCCCACAAGACCAAACCGTTCAAGCCGACCGCCGCCGCCAGGTGCGTGATCCCGGAATCATGGCCGACAAACGCGGCGCAGGTGGTGAGCCGCCGGGCCAAATCTGCCAGGGCCAGGCTGCGGGCTACTTCCACTCGATCCGCGGGCCATTGGCTGGCCAACCGTTCCAGCCGGTCGCCTTCCGCTTCGCCGCCGACGAGCAACAATTTGGCGGCGGTGGAACCGGCCAGGGTCCGAAGCAACTCGTCCCACTTTGCTTCCGGCCAATTCTTGCGTTCGCTGCCGCTCCCCGGGTGAAAGGCCAGGGTGGGGACAACACCCGCGTCTTCCCGGGCGCCGGGGAGCGTCGACCGGATCTTCGGCGCGGGGGAAGGGCGGGAACTTCGCGACCAATTCCGATCGGGATCGAGGTTCAGCCGTGGGACGGGGTCGGCGTCGAAGACGGCGAGCCGTTCGAGCGGCTTCAGGAAAACTTCCGTGGCGTGGATGCCGGCGCGGTCGTCCGGCCGGTGCGGTCCGGCGATGAACTGGGCCCGGGAACAACGCGCCACGTTCGACTGGAAGATTTGATCCGGATCGTAAAGATAGGAGAGGACAATGGCAAATCCCGCAAAATATTCCTGCAATTCCGTCGTGAGCTCGCCGTTCCGGGCAAAAAAGCCGGCCAACTGACGGGCCTCGATGGATCGGACCTGGTCGGCCAGTCCGCCCGCCAGGGCCAGTTGGGCAATATGCCCGTAACCGAGGACCTCCAGTTGTGCCCGCGGGAATTGGGCGCGCAACGCGGTCAACACCGGCAGAGTGAGGATAAAATCGCCGATCGCGCCGCCGCGGATCACCAGGATTTTAGCTCCATCGTCCACACCGTCCTGAATCCAGAGCGGACTTCACTTGAAGACGGTCAACCCGAGCGCCAGGATGAACAGGCCAAAGGCCAGGCGCACCCCGCTGACCAGCCGGGTGCGTTGCTCGTTGGCGGTGCCCCAGACAATCAGGTCGCGCAGGCGCCACGGAGAAATGGTGAACCACATCCCGGCGAAGACCCACAAGTAAGCCCAGGTCACGATCACCAGCCGCCACTCGGTGTGCACCATGCGCGCCGTGTCCACCATGAGCTTGGCGCACAGCAGCAGCACCACCGCCAGTCCGCGCACCGCCAGGAAGTCGCGCACGAACAGGCATGTCCCCAGTCCCACCGCGCCGAACAACAGGTAGAGAAACGGTTTCATGCTGGCGAAGTCCGACACCGTTTCGAGGCTGACGTAATAGAGGAACCAGATCGTGGCGCCGAGCGTCAGGACCCAGCCGACCGGCGTGTAGCGCGGGAATTTGCGCGCCGCCACCGCGAAGGCGGCGGGTTTGATGACGCCGTAAACGTGTGCCAGGGCGAAAATCAGGCCGAGGCCGACCGCGACGGTGGAGAGCTTTGGTTGGAGCATGAATTTAATCCCCGGTGCGCAATTTCGATTCTTGCAAACGGCTGCTGAACACATACGGATTCGTCACGAGAGGGGGGCCCTTCTTCATGCGACATCGAGGATGAGTGGATCGCCGTAAAGGGTGAAGGAGCCCGCGCGCAGAATCTTCACTTCCAGGAGCTGCCCCCGATGCCGTTCCGAGCCGTCGAAGACGACGATCTTGTTGTGGCGCGTCCGGCCGGTCATTCTGGTGGGGATCTTCTTGCTCGGTCCCTCGACGAGGATTTGCACGCGCTCCCCGACATAGCTGGCATTGTTTTTCGCCGCGAGATCGTTGATCAGTTCGAGCAGGCGCCCATGGCGCTCTTCCTTGACCGGGGCGGGCAATTGATCCGGCATCTCCGCCGCCGGCGTATTCCGGCGGGGCGAGTACTTGAAAATGAAGGCCTGGTCGAACCGGACTTCGCGACAGAGCGAGAGGGTCTCCACGAAATCCTGCTCCGTCTCGCCGGGGAACCCGACGATGAAGTCGGTGCTCAGGCCGATGCGAGGCTGGACGCGGCGCAACTTCGCGATGATGTCGAGGAAGCGTTGGCGGGTGTAACCTCGGTGCATGGCGCGCAGGAGACGATCGCTGCCGCTCTGCACCGGGAGGTGGGCGCTCTCCACCAGCTTGGGCAGACGCGCGTAGGCCTCCACCAAATCATCGCCGTAGCCTTTCGGATGCGGCGAGGTGAAGCGGATGCGTTCCAGCCCCGGGATGTCGTGGACGGCTTCGAGCAATTGCACGAAGGCGCTCTTGCCCGCCCTGGCGGGGAGATCGCGTTTGCCGTAGCTGGTGACGATCTGCCCGAGCAGGGTGATTTCCTTCACGCCGCGTCCGACCAGTTCGCGGCACTCGGCCAGGATGTCGGGAATGCTCCGGCTGCGCTCCGCCCCGCGTGTGTCCGGCACGATGCAGAAGGTGCAGCGCTGGTTACAACCTTGCATGATGCTGACGAAGGCGGTCACGGCGGCCGCGCCGTTGCCGTTGAGGATGTGCTCGCGGATTTTGCTTTCACTCTTTTCCTCTTCGGCCACGTCCACGATTTGCTCCTGCCGGCCGGCCAGCAGGTCGGCGAGATGATCCGCCGCGCGATGAAACTTCTGCGTGCCCAGGACCAGGGCGAGGTCGGGCAACCGGTCGATCAATTCCCGGCCGCGGCTTTGCGCCATGCACCCCATCAGGCCGAATACCTGGCCGGTCCGGTTCTTCTTGGCCTGGCCGAGGAGGGCGCTCATCTTGCCGATCGCCTTCTGCTCGGCGAGGTCGCGCACGCTGCAGGTGTTGAGCAGGACGACGTCGGCCGCCTGTTCCGATGGCGCCAGGCTGTAGCCCTTGGCGACGAGCTGCGCCGCGACCGCTTCGCTGTCGCGCTCGTTCATCTGGCATCCGAAGGTTTTGATAAACACGCTCGGCATAGAGCAAGAGTGGCGGAGAAGCTACGCCAGCCGACCACGGTTGAAAAGGGCGAAGTGGGTCGCGCGGGCCACTCGCCCGCCCCGGTCGGCGACCCGCCGACCGGAACGCCGGAGCCTCGATTTGTGGAAAGGCCTTCATTGGCTGGCACCGTCACCCGCCTGTGCCACCCTGCGACGTTTTCACTTGGGCGGCTGCAGCCAGAGTTTGAGCCTCCGACAGTCGATCAACGCGCCGTTCAGCGCCAATTGGTCGGCGGCAAGAATTCCCTGCACGTCCTGCATGCCTCGCTTCTTTTCGGCGATCCCCCACGCGCTCAATTCCGCCACGCCCAGGCGCACGTTGGACAACGTGAGATCCCCGAGCTTGACCGACTTCAGGGTTGCGATCCGGAGCGATTCGCTGCCGATCTTGCCCACGCCGACGATGTCTGCGGGCGTGAGCTCGGGCCGAAGCCCCAGCCGCTTCACCTCGCTGTGGTCGAGCACGCTCCAAATGGCGCCCGTATCCACCAGCAATCGCACCGGTTGATCGTTCGCTTCGGCCTCACACGTCATCACCAGGTTTCGTCTCACGTTCAAATTCACCTCGAGGAAGCCGCTGCGCCGGAGTGTTTCCTGGAGCGCCTGCTGTTTTTCTCCGGGCAGCTCCGTCCCCCGCACATAGAGTCTGCGATCCATGCAGTCAATCAGGGCGTAATTCCGGTAGAGAAAATCACAGCCCAAGATTCCGTTTGCCACGACGTGTTTGCCGGCCTGGAGGACCTGGACGTAGGCCGGTTGGTTCAGGAATGTCGCCCGCCCGAGTTTCAAGCCGTCGAGCAGAACGATCGACGGGTCTGTCAGCTTCCCCAGGAAGGAGTCCTCCAGCGTGCCCCCCGCGTCGCCGAGCTTCTTGAGCTTGCGCGCCGCGCCGGTGTCCACCGAAGTCACCGACCAACCTGTATCCACCATGAAGATACGGGCTTTCCCGCCGAGCTGGCCGCGGACCATCAACTTGTTGTCGTCATTACGGTTCAGCGCAACCGGTTCGTAGCCGATCCGCTTGAGATAATTCTCCAGGGATGGTCGAAGCTGCTTGTCGGCGCCCACGCCGCGCGCGGTCAGTGCGATCACCAATCCCACTGCCAGGAGAAACCGCGCGGCCGACGATGGCAAGAGCGCGAGGAACCCAAATTTCATGCGGCACTCCGGTCGATTGTCCGCGCCAGCCTAGACACCCTCAACGCCGGGACTCAAGCGGAAGTTGTCTACCCAAGAACTGACCAGGGCTCCTCATGCTCCGACCGAAAACTCACCTGCAACTCGTAAATCGTACATCGTAAATCGTACATCGTTATCCGCGCCAGATCCCACCCGCCCTTGCCCGCCCAGCACCCCGCAAGCAACAACCTTGTTTCCTCCATGGCTTTCCTCGTGCAGGATTCGGCGAAAATTGTTACAAATAGGCCTGACGATTTACGTCTGGCTGTCATGGCATCGCAATCGCGCAGCGCACCGTCATTGGGCGGGAGGATTTTTTCCTCCCGTTTTGGCCACCGGTCTGCCCGTGGCTGGGGCACCTGGCTGGCCTGGTTGCTCTGCACCGCGGCCCCGCTCCCGGCCGGACTGCCGGCCGCCCGTCTCGCCCACCTGTTCCCCCCAGGGGGCAAAGCCGGGACCTCGTTCGAAGTCACGGTCGCCGGGTCGGACCTCGACGAGCCCGCCCGCCTTCAGTTCTCCCAGGACGGCCTGACCGCCACCCCGAAGACCGAAGCGAACAAGTTCACCGTGACGATTGCCTCAAACACTCCACCCGGCGTTTGCGAAGCGCGGTTCGTCGGCCGCTTCGGCATCTCGAACCCGCGCGCGTTCCTCGTCGGGTCCCTTCCTGAATCCAGCGTCCCCCCCACCAACCTCGCGATAACCAGCGCCGTCCAGCTCGCGCCCGACCATCCGCTGAACGGCCACGTCGCCCCGAACGCTGTCGCCTGGTTCAAATTCAATGCCCGGAAATCCCAGCGCCTGCTCGTCGAGTGCCTCGCCAAAAGCATCGACTCAAGAATGGATCCCGGCCTGCTGGTCACTGACGCCACCAATCGTGAACTCGAGCGGAACCGAACCGGCGGGCTGCTCGACTTCATTGCCCCGGCCGATGCCGCCTATTATCTTCAAGTCTTCGACGCCCTTTACCGCGGCGGGGATGATTACTTCTATCGCCTGACGCTTTCCAGCGGCCCGCGGATTGACTTCGTCATGCCACCGGCCGGATTGCCTGGCACGAAAACCAACTATCTGCTTTACGGCCGCAACCTGCCCGCGGGCAAACCGGTGAAGGGCCTGGCCATCGACGGCAAACCGTTGGAGCAACTCGCGGTCGAGATGGTCGCTCCGTCGTCCTGGGCGTCTCATCCTACCGCCGCCGACGCCAAGAGCTCGGCGCCACCGCCGCCGACCACCGCCGGCCTCGCGCTGACTCCCGCGTTGCCCGCGGCCGCGGTGGCGGAGGGTTTTGAGTACCGGCTCAACACTCCCAAGGGCCTTTCCAATCCGGTGCTGATTGGCTTTGCCAGTGCGCCGGTCGTGTTGGAACAGGAACCCAATAATCACCCGGCGCAGGCGCAGAAGCTCAACGTGCCCTGTGAAGTCGCCGGACAATTCTATCCCGTCAACGATCAGGATTGGTTCACGTTCCAGGCCGGGAAAGGCGAGGTGGTCTGGATCGAAGTCTTTTCGCAGCGGTTGGGCCTGCCGACCGATCCATTCGTGCTCATCCAGCGCGTGACGAAGAACGAGCGCGGCGAGGAACAGGCCACGGATGTGCAGGAGCTCTACGACAGCGACGTCAACCTTGGCGAGCGCGAGTTCAACACCGCCACGCGCGACCCGGTCGCGCGGCTCGAAGTGAAGGAGACTGGTTCGTATCGCCTGCTGGTGCGGGACTTGTTTCAACGCGCCGAACGCAGCCCGCGATTCGTCTATCGCCTGAGCGTGCGCCGGGAAACGCCTGACTTCCGCCTCGTCGCCATGGCGATCGCGCCCCGTGACAAACCGGATGCCAAAAACATCAACCTCGCCGTGCCGCTGCTGCGCCGCGGCGAAACGATCCCCATCCGGGTCATGGCATTCCGCCGTGACGGTTTCAACGGCGAGATCCAGCTCTCCATCGATCACCCGCCCCCGGGACTGATCTTCGAAGGCGACCGCATCGAGGCCGGAAAGAATTCCGATCTGATCCTCCTCACGGCCGCCGAAGACGCCCCGGGGTTCGCCGGCCCCATCAAACTCGTCGGGCGGGCCCGGATCGGCGACGACGAAGTCACGCGCCAGGCCCGCGGCGGCACCTTGGTTTTCCCCGTCGAGAGCACCGACAATGAACGCCCGGAGTCGCGCCTGACCCGCGATTTCGTCATCGCCGTCAGCGACAAGGAGAGTGCGCCCATTTCCATCGCCACCGCCGAGAACAAGACGTGGGAAGTCGCCGCCAATGCCAGGTTGGAAATGCCCCTTAAGATCACCCGGCGCGGCGATTTCACGGCCTCCCTCAAGCTCAAGCCGCTGGGCCCGGGAACGCCCGAAGCCCTCAAGGAATTTGAAGCGGACGCCAAAGCCACCAACACCGTCTTCACCCTCGATTTCGCCGCGCTCAAGCTCCCGCCCGGCACGCACGTCTTCGCCTTGCAAACCCAGACCACAGGCAAATACCGCAACAACCCGGAGGCCGCCGCTTTCGCCGAGGCGGCCGCAAAGGAAGCGGACAAACTTGCCGCCGAACTGGCCAAGGCGGCCACCCAGGCCTCCGAGGAATTCGCCCAGGCCACCAAAGCCGCCGCAGACGCTGAAGCCGCCGCCAAGGCCGCCGCCCAAAAACTTGCCGCCGCCGTGGCCGCCCTCGAAAAAGCTCCGAACGACGAGCAACTCAAGGCCGACCGCGACGCCGCCAACAAAACGGCCACCGAAGCCGCCGGAAAATCCAAGTCCGCCGCCGCGGCCCTCGCCGTCGCCGAGCAGGCCAGGACCAGTGCCGAAGCCAAAGCGAAAGCGGGTCAAGCCAGGAAAGAGCAGGCCGCAGCCGACGCCAAGACAGCGACGGAGAGAGCCAAACCCAAAGACGTCACCATCCTGGTCCACTCACCTCCCATCCGCGTTCACGTCAACCCTGTCGAGCACGCCAAGAACAAATGATCGGCCATCCCACCATTCGGACCGCGCCCGGTCCCCGGGCGCAGCGCGTGACCAGGACTGGCGCGGAGGAACGCTTCGGACTCTCGGCTGCGGGCGAAGCGCTGCGAGCCGGGACGGCTCGCGCTCCGCGCTCCATCCCACAAGTCGCCCTCATCCTGCTTCTCCATTTCTTCTTGGCCCTGCCGCTGTTCGCCGGCGAACCGAAGCCGGAGACCCCCAAGTCCGTTGCCCTTCCCGTGGCCGAACTCAAGCGCGACACGCCGGTCGAATTCGAAAAGGAAATTCTCCCGGTCCTGAAAAATGACTGCCTGGCCTGTCACAATCAGACCAAGTCCAAAGCCGGGCTGAATCTTGAAACCCCGCAATCGATGCTCAAAGGCGGCGATACTGGCCCTGCCATCGTGCCGGGCAGGAGCGCGGAAAGTCTCCTCTTCAAAGCCGCGGCGCATCTCGATCCCGACCTGCTCATGCCGCCAAAGGACAACAAGGCCAATGCGTCCGAGCTCAACCCCGAGCAACTCGCCCTGCTCAAACTCTGGATCGACCAGGGAGCCAAAGGCGAAGTCCGGGCGGCGGCTCCGGTCAACTGGCTGGACGCGCCTCCCCAGCTCGACGAGATTCTCGCCGTCGCTCTCACCCGGGACGGCCAGTTCGCCGCCTGTGGGCGCGGCAATCAAATCTTCGTCTATCACATCCCGTCCGCGCAGTTGGTCGCGCGGCTCGTCGACCCCAGCCTCGCCTCTGTCTCCGGCTTCACTAACGCCGCGCATCGCGACCTGGTCAATTCCCTCGCCTTCAATCCCGACGGCACTCTCCTCGCCTCCGCCGGCTTTCGCGAGGTGAAGCTCTGGCGCCGTTCGCGCGAAGTCGAACGGTTCACCATCGCGACCGGCGATGCGGTGGAATCGCTCGCGCTCAGCCCGGACCGCAAATGGCTGGCGACCGCCACCGCGGATCACCACGTGGCGCTCTACGACGTGGCAACCGGCCAGCGCCTCCGCCTGCTGGCCGGCCACTCGAACCGGGTTACTTCACTGAAATTCGCCCCGGATGGCGCGCGCCTTTGCTCCGGCTCGACCGACAAGACCCTTCGCGTCTGGAACGTGAACGAAGGCGCACTGGCCGTTTCTGTCGAGACCCCGGCCGACATCAACGCGGTGGCCTGGCTCGCTGGCGGCAAGCAAATCGTCAGCGGCAGCGCCGACGGTCTCGTCCGAATCTGGTCTCTGCGGGCGCGCGGAGTGGAGGCCACCGGGCTCGCGGAGAAGGCTCCGCCCGTCGCCCCGGCAGGAGCAGCCCTGGAACTGGTGCGGGAACTCCCGGGCCATCAAGGCCCGGTCACCGCGCTCGAACCGCTGCCCGACGGCCAGGGATTCCTCTCGGGCGGCGCCGACGCCACCGTCCGGCAATGGGCGCTCAAGGAGGGCCAGGTGGTGCGTCAAGTCCAGGACGAGGATGCCATCACCGCCGTGTGCGTCAGCCCCGATGGCAAACGCTTCGCTTCCGCTGATACCAACGGCGTGGCCAAACTATGGGACGCCGAAGATGGCCGGCTCCTGGCCGAAATGAAAGGCGATCGTTATGCCTACGAACGCGTCGCCGAAACCGAGCGCGCCCTGACGGTCGCCCAATCCACCGTCGAGTTTCAGAAGAAGACTCTCGAAACCGCGGAGGCGGAAAGCAAACTCCAGACCGAACGCGTGGCCAAGGCGACGACCACCAACACCTTCAACGAAAAAGTCTTCCTCGAAAAGGAGAAGGCATTCAAGGAAGCGCAGACTGCGAAAAACCAGGCCGAGAAGGCGCTCGACGATCTCCTCGCCGAGATCAAAAAAGTCACCGAGGCGTTTGAAAGTGCCGAGAAAGCCGCCAAGGAAGCCTCCGCTCTGGCGAAAGCGGCCTCCGACAAAGCCACGCAAACCCAGCTCGCCGCCGAACGGTCCGCGCTCTCCAAGACGGACGCCGAGAAAATCGCGCTCGACACGGCCAGCGTGGCCGCCAAGACCCAGGTGGCGCTGAGCAAGGCCGACGCCGCCAAGGACACCGCCAAGCGCATCGCCGAAGAGTCCGCCGCCGTCGCCGAGAAAAGCAAAGCGTTCGCCGAGGCCGTCGCGGCCGATGCCGACATCAAGAACAACCTCGCCGCCGAAGCCAAACGCGCCGCGGAACGGGCCATCGAACAAGTCGCCGCGCTCTCCTTCTCCGCCGGACAGCTCAAGCCCGCTTACGACAAATCCCTCGCCGAAGCGCCCGAGAAACGAAAAGTGGCCACCAACCGCATCGAGTCCGCAACCAAATCGCTCAATGGCGCCGAGCAGGATTTCAAGAAGGCCGAGACGCGCAAGTCCGTCACCGGGCACGAGCTGGAACTGGCGTTGCAGGCCGCCGAGCGCGCTGCCAACGGCGTGGCCAAAGTAAAAGCCACGCTGGCAGCGGCCGTCGATGACAAGCGAAAAATCAAGGGCGCCCTCGCTCGCTTCAACGCCGCGGCGACTGAGTCGGAACAACCCATCCGCGCGCTGGCCTTCTCGCCGGACTGCCGGATCCTGGCCACTTACGGCGATGACCGGCGTGTGCACACCTGGAACGCCGACACCGGCGCCGCCTTTGAAGTGTTGGGACGCGCCGCGTCCGTCCCGGGCCGCGGCGGTTTGGAGGCCAAAGCCCCGGAGGAACCTGGCGCACCCGGCGACGAGCCAGCCGCCGCGGAGAAGAGTGGCGTTCCCGTCCTCTTTCTCGATGCGCACACGGTGCTCGCCACCGGGGACCCGGCGCGCCTGGTGGCCTGGGAATTGAACCCGGCCTGGTCCTTCGAGCGGGTCATCGGCACGGGCAATATCGACTCGCCCCTGAGCGATCGCGTCAATGCCGTCCGCTTCAGCCCGGACGGTCAGTCGCTGGCCACCGGCAGTGGCGAACCGACGCGGAGCGGCGAGATCAAGCTCTGGAGCGCCGCCGATGGAGCCTTGCTCCGGGAATTCAAGAACGTGCACAGTGACGCCGTGCTCTCGGTGGACTTTTCGCCCGACGGGAAATACCTCGCCTCCTCTTCGGCGGATCGTTTCGTGCGCGTCCTGGACCTGGCGTCGGGCAAAGTCGTGAAAACTTTCGAAGGCCACACCAGCTATGTGCTCGGCGTGGCTTGGAAGGGCGACGGCCGCGCCCTGGCCAGTGCCGGCGCGGACAACGTCATCAAAATTTGGGATTTCATCAGCGGGGAACGGAGGAAAAACATCGATGGCGCCAGCAAGGAAGTGACCTCCATCGCCTTCGTCGGCGTGACCGACCAGGCCGTGGCCGCTTCCGGCGACAGCCAGGTCCGCCTCCTGCGCGAAAATGGCGAAAAGGTTCGTTCCTTCGAGGGGACGACCGACTTCGTCAACGCGGCCGTGGCCTCCCCGGACGGGAGGTTGGTCATCGCGGGCGGCCAGGACAGCGTGCTCCGCGTTTGGGATGCCCACGACGGAAGGCTCGTGGCCGACTTTGCTCCGCCGTCCACCCGGTGACATCGGCGCGAGAAATCCATTTGAAAGACCACGGCACGCGAAGCATAAGAACAGGGATGTCCTATTCCATGATGGCGGGCTGGCGCACTGTCCTGGTGGTCTTATGTCTCCTGTGGCCAGGATTGCGGGCCGCGGCGCAGAAGGGAGCGTCCGTGGAGAAGGGCGCCGCAAAGCACAAGGCCCCCACTCACAGCGCCGCCACCGCCGCCGCCGCCAACAAATCCATCGAGACGCTCACGGCCGCCGCGCGCAAGTCGGTCGTGGTCATCACCCATTTCGGGCGGGATGGGAAACAGGACGGCATCGGAGCTGGATTCGTCATCTCGCGCGACGGCCTGATCGCGACCAGTCTGCACGTGATCGGCGAGGCCCGCCCCATCACCGTGCAATTGGCCGATGGCCAGCGCTATGAGGTCACGGAGGTTCATGCCTGGGATCGCAAACTCGATCTCGCCGTCCTGCGCATCGACGCGAAGGATTTGCCGGATTTAAGACTGGGTGACTCGGATTCGTTAAAACAAGGCGCTTCGGTCATCGCGATTGGCAACCCGCTCGGGCTGGAGCACAGCGTTGTGCAGGGCGTGGTTTCGGCGCGACGCGAAGTCGAGGGAGTGGAGATGATCCAGGTGGCCATCCCGATCGAGCCCGGCAACAGCGGCGGTCCGCTGCTCGACCTCAACGGGCGCGTCCACGGCATCCTCACGCTCAAATCCGCGATGACTCCGAATCTGGGTTTCGCCATGCCGTCGAACCCGCTCAAAGCGCTGCTCGAGCGGCCCAATCCCGTGCCGATGCGCCGTTGGCTCACCATTGGCGCGCTCGATGCCAAGGAGTGGCAGCCGCTCCTGGGCGCGCGTTGGAGCCAGAAGGCAGGCCGCATCCAGGTCGAGGGCCTGGGCCAGGGATTCGGCCGACGCTCGCTCTGCCTCTCCCGGAAGCCGGTCCCCCCGCGGCCTTACGAGGTCGCCGTCAGCGTGCGGCTCGACGACGAATCGGGCGCGGCCGGACTGGTGTTTGGTTCGGACGGAAAGGATCGGCATTACGGGTTTTACCCGAGCGCCGGCCAATTGCGGTTGACGCGCTTCGACGGGCCAAGCGTTTTCTCCTGGAGCATCCTTAAGCAAGTGCCCAGCGAATATTATCAGCCGGGCGCCTGGAATCATCTCAGGGTGCGGATGGAAATGGAAAAGCTCCTCTGTTACGTCAATGGGCATCTGGTGATCGAATCGGATGACGCCCTTTGGCCTGACGGCAAGGTCGGCCTGGCCGAGTTCCGCGACACCAAAGCGGCATTTAGGAATTTTCAGGTCGAGACCAACGGGCTCGTGGGTTCTGCGCCCCCGAGCGCGCTGTTGCCGGAAGCGTTGGGGCGACGCCTGCAGGAACTCCGGGGCGAGGCCAGCGCGGAGCTGCTGGAGGAGATTCGGCCGCTGGGTGCGGCTGGCCAGGGCGCGTTGCAACAACGCGCCCAACAACTGGAGCACGAGGCCAGCAACCTCCGCCAACTGGCGCTGACCCTGCATCGCCAGGCGGTGCAGGCCGAACTGGTCAAGGCGCTCGACGGCCCGGAGAAACAGGTCGATCTTTTTTATGCCGCGCTCCTCGTTGCCCGACTCGACAATCCCGACCTGGAAATCGAGCCGTATCGGCAGCTGCTCTCCGACATGGCCCGGGAAATCTCGGCCCGACTGCCCGCGGGCGCGGACGATGCCGCCAGGCTCGACGTTTTGAAAAATTATCTCTTCGCCGAAAACGGCTTTCACGGCAGCCGCAGCGATTACTACAACCGCGCCAACAGTTACCTCAATGAAGTGCTCGACGACCGCGAAGGGCTGCCCATCACCTTGTCTGTCCTGTTCCTCGAACTGGCCGAGCGCATCGGGCTCGGCGGCCTGAGCGGCTTGCCGTTGCCCGGCCATTTCATGGTCAAACACACTTCGAAAGAGGGCGTGGACCAAATCATTGACGTGTTCGACAGCGGCAAGGTCCTGACGCGCTCGGAAGCGCAGGACCGCGTCTTCGAGTCGACGGGCGAGGGGTTCCGCGATGCGGACTTCAAACCGGCCACCAAACGTGAGATCATCGTCCGCATCCTGCGCAATCTTCTCGGCATCGCCCAGGATCATCAGTCGGCGGCCGACGCGCTGGGTTATCTCAACGTGATCGTGGGCCTGAACCCGGATTCAGTCATCGACCGTCTGAAGCGCGCGCATCTGCGCCTGCAGAGCAGCGACTCGGCCGGCGCGAAGGAAGACTTCAAGTGGCTGCTCGACCACCAGCCGCCGGGCGTGGACCTGGAAAGCATCGCCGAAGTTTACCGGTCGCTCTGAAGATTGCGGGTTGCGGGTTGCGGATTGCGGATTCCGTGGGCACAAGCCTTGGCTTCCGTGCGCGTCGCAGCCGATCGCTACTCGGCAATCCGCAATCCGCAATCCGCAACCCGCAATCTTGACTACCGCATATCCCTGGTCAGCCGGACGTAGGTGTAGCCTTCGGCTTTGATTCCCTGCACCAACTCCCGGAGCAGCGCCGGCTCGAGAAAGGGATGAAAAAAGCCGCTCGCCCAACCGTCCCGCACCACTTTGTTTTTGCGGGCGATCCGAATCATGTCGGCCGGGAGCCGCGTCGGCGTGCCGCTGCTGTTGACCGTGGGATCGACGTTGCCGAGGTTTTCCGGAACGATCTTTTGCCCGTAGATGTCCTGCTCGATCACGTAGGGGAAGAACTGTCCGGCCAGCCGGCTGCCGCTATCGAACATGCCCCGTTTATGCGGTCCATGGCCCGGCTTGCCCATGAGGTGGCCGGCGCCGTCGAAATAGAGCACGCGCTGGATGGTGAGCGGGAAGTTCGCGCCGAACACGATGGAATCCGTCGCCGAGGCGGCATAGTGCGGCGTCTCCCAGGCGGCCGCCGGGAAGCCCGCCCGTTTGAGTTCGCGCCGCGCGGCGTGCACGCGGGATTGCGCCCACTTGTGGGAATCTTCCGGCACCGGATGGTACTCCGCGACGTCGCCTTGGGCGTCGAGGGTGACGCGAAAGAACTCGTAATCATCGCCGGAGACGCCGGTGTAAGGGTTCGGGAGATCGCGGTACTGGTGGGTGTAACCGTGCAGGACGATTTGTCCGCCTTGATCCACCAGGTGACGCAAAGCCTGCTGGAACGGCGCGGCCTCGGAGAGCGCGACCGTCGTGGCGGTGCCGTGTTCATAGTAACCGAGGGGATCGGTGTAAACCGGGATCAGGCTGACCAGGAACGGGACTCCCTCGGAATTGAGGTAATCCGCGGCCACTTGCAGCACCTCGGGTGACTGCGTGGGATCGATGTCCTCCAGGCGAATGAGCGCGCGATGATTTTCCTCGTGATCGATCCCGAGGATGTCGTGCAACACGTCGGCAAACACAACGTAGCGGTCCTCTTCGCCCATGAAGCTGAAGGGCGTGTCGGCCACGTACCAGAAATTGCCGCCGCGCACGATGTAGGGCAGACAATTGTCGGACCCTTCCTGACAGGCCCAGGCCACGGCCAGGGCGACCGCCGAATTCAAAACCGTGGTCCGACCCAGTTCGGGATCGAGTTGGCTCTTGCCGAAGGTCTCTCCCTTGTAGCGCACCACGCCGTAGCCCGCCTGGTCGAGATAATCGAAGCGGAACCCGTTCTTTGCCTCGAAGAGCGACGGTGTCCCGGAGCTGATCTGCCAGAGATTGTATTTGAACCAGCAGACCGGCTTGGTCGTGGCCAGCGCTTCCTGCTTGAAGGCGGCTGGCAACGCGTTGTTGTAAGTGCTGCCCAGGTAGAACACCGCGCGCGACCGGCCGATGGCGCCGGCCGGATAATTTTCCACCGGCATGATTTGCAGCGGAAGATCGAAGTGACCAAGCAGGTTGGCCAGCAGCCGCGCGTGCAGCCCGCCGACCCACCCGAATGGGCCGGACGAATCGTGCAGGATCAGGACGGAGTCTTGTCGCCGGCCCTTCGGCGCCGAGTTGGTTTCCGGGGGGATGGCCAGGGCTAGGACAACGGCGAGGCCACCCAGGCCCCGCACAAAAACAGAGGGCATCTTCATAGCAATTTCCTTCTGAAAACAAACGTCATCGAACTTCTCAGTCCCGACCGCAGGCTACGACCGCCGACGTTCAAGGCGGCGCCAGCCCCGCTCACGTTTCTTCGTTTCCGCCCGGAGCAGTTCCTCGGCGGACCAACCGCGGCGCTGAGCGTATGCCACCAGTTGGAAGAGTTGCCGGGCGGTATCGGCTTTGGTCCGGGCGCCGGCGTGGCCGTTGGCGGCGGCCAGGAGGCGGGCCTTGCGCGCCTTTTTCACGATCTTCTCGGCGCGCAGCAGCGCCGGCAGATGCCGCGGGATGCCGTCCAGCGCGGAAGGCCGGTGATGAGGCGTGCCCTCCTTCTCGGCCTGCTTGATCTGTTCCCATTGCGCCCAGACCGCAGCGACGGTCCGGGCCTGCGCATCGCCGAAGACGTGGGGATGGCGCCGGATCAATTTCTGGACGATGCGCCGCGCCACCTTTTCAAAATCGAAGGCGCCTCGTTCCTGCGCCAGTTGACAGTGAAAGACGACCTGGAGCAACAAATCGCCCAGTTCCTCGGCCATCTCGTGGTCGTCCGCCGCTTCGATCGCGTCCATCAGCTCGTACACTTCCTCCACCGCATGGTAGCGGAGCGTGTGATGATTCTGCTCGCGGTCCCAGGGACAGCCAGTGGGCGAGCGGAGCCGGGCCATGACCGCGAGCAATTCGTCGATCGCGGGCTTTGGTCTTTTTGGGCGACGGCTCATGGGCGTTGGCTGATTAAAGGATCTACGGGCCCACCAGATTCTACAGGATCACCAGGTCGTCGCGATGAATGATTTCAGTCCGCGCCAGTTCGCCCGACTTGATGTCCGCGGCGGCAAATCGCGAGATGCCCCGGGCGAACTCGGTGCCGTCCGGATCACAGATCCGGACGACGTCGCCGGCGGCGAAGCTTCCGTCGCACTCCTTAATGCCCGGGGGCAGGAGGCTCCGGCCGCTCTCCCGCAGCGCCTTTTTCGCGCCGTCGTCCACCGTCAGCGTTCCTTTGGGATGATGGAAGAAAGCAATCCAGCGCTTGCGCCCCTTGAGCTTGTTCGGTTGCGGCACGAAGAGCGTGCCTTCCTCCTCGCCCTCGAGGATGCGTCCCAGCACGGTCTGCTTGAGACCGGAGGCAATGACCAGCGGGATGCCGGCGCGCACGACGATTTTCGCCGCCTGGATCTTGGAGCTCATCCCGCCGACGGCGGTGATGCTGGTCGTTCCCCCCGCCAGTTGTTCGAGGTCGCCATCGATCTGCTCCACCCGGGACAGGATCTGCGCCTGGGCCGTGCCGAAATGTTTCACGACTCCGTCCACCGTGGTCAGGATCACCAGCAGGTCCGCCGGCAGGAGCGACGCCACCAGCGCGGAAAGCTTGTCGTTGTCGCCGAACTTCAACTCCGTGATGGAAGCGGCATCGTTTTCGTTGATGATGGGCACGACGCCGTGGCGCAAGAGGGTGACGAGGGTGTGGCGGGCGTTGAGGTGGCGTTCGTGGTGTTCCAGGTCGTCGTGAGTGAGCAACACCTGGCCGACATGCAGGTCGAACTTGGAAAAGAGCCGTTCGTAAGTGGCCATCAGCCGGGACTGGCCGACCGCCGCGCACGCCTGCAGTGCATCCAGCGCCCCGGGCCGCTTGTCGTAACCGAGCACCCCCATGCCCGCGCCCACCGCGCCGGAAGTGACGAGGACGACCTCGCGTCCTGCCTGGCGTTGCCCGGCCACTTGTCCGACCAGCTGCTCCATTTGCGCCAGGTCCGGTTGCTTGCGGTTGTCCGTCAGCACCCCCGTGCCCAGCTTCACGACCAGGCGGCTGATGTTCTTTATCAAGTCGGTGCGCACGGCGATGGTGCTACCAAAGTCGAGGAGTTGGGTCGAGCCGGAAGAAGCGCGGAGCGCCGCCGATCCCGCGGCGATTGACGATGTACGATGTACGATGTACGAGCGCCACGCCGCGCAGATCGCCAGGCGCGCGAATCGCGTAGAGCCGCGATCACTGCATCGGAAGCTCGTAAATCGTAAATCGTACATCGTAAATCGCTGGGCCCGGGAGACCGCCCGGTCCGAATCACCAGGTAGATGGAAAGCTCCTTGTTCCTTTCGGACCTGCTCAGCGGCCATGAACCGTGGCGGAGGACGCAATCCACAATCCGCAATCCGTAATCCGCAATCCGTAATCCGCAATCCGCAATCAGGAGGTTCGTGGGAAGCACCCCACCGCATCTTTGAAGCTTGGAGCCCGCCTCCGGGGACTTTACCTTGCGGCCATGCGTCATGAATCGCTCGAGTTCCTGCGGACTCTGATCAACACGCCGAGCCCGTCCGGCTTTGAGACCCGCGGCCAACGTGTCTGGCTTGATTACGCCAAGGCCTTCGCCGACGGGACCGAGACGGATGCCTACGGCAATGCTGTCGCCTGGCTGAACCGGGGCGGTTCGCCGCGCCTGATGTTTGCGGCCCACGCCGATGAGATCGCCATGACCGTCAATTTCATCAACGAGGAGGGCTTTGTCTACGTCCGCAGGGTCGGCGGCATCGATCCGGCCATCACCAAGGCCCAGCGGGTGACCATTCACACCCGCCACGGGCCGGTGCCTGGCGTCGTCGGCAACGTCGCCCCGCACCTGATGAAGTCCGAAGGCGACCCCAAGCCACCCAGGATCCACGATCTGTTCATCGACCTCGGGGTGGCCAGTCGCAAGGAGGCGGAGAAAATCGTCCGCGTCGGCGACCCCATCACCCTGGCGGAGGAGTTCGAGATCCTGCGCGGAGATCTGGCGGTGGCCCGCGCGTTTGACAATCGCATTGGCACCTTTGCCGTGGCTGAAGCCCTGCGTCTGCTCCACTCGAGCCCCCGCAAGCTGAAGGCGGAAATTTGCGCCGTCTCGAACATCCTCGAGGAAGTCGGCTGCCTCGGCGCGCGACAAATCGCTTACACGCTCAAGCCGGACGTGGCGCTGGTCGTCGATGTCACCCACGCCACTGATTACCCGACGGTCAGCCAGGCCCAACATGGAGATATCAAAGTCGGCCAGGGCCCGGCGTTGACTCACGGCGGCCCTAATCACGCCGAAGTGGTGGCTCGCCTGGAATCAGTCGCCAGCGAGCGGAAGATCAAGCTGCAACACGAAGCCATCTCTTCCTCGAGCGGCACCGATACCGACGTCATCTTCTGGACACGCGGCGGGATTCCGTCAGCGCTCATCAGCCTGCCCAACCGCTATATGCATTCGCCCGTCGAGGTCGTGAGCCTGAAGGATCTCGAACAGATTCCTCATCTCCTGGCCGCCTTCGCCCTTTCGCTCAAGGAGGGGGAGCAGTTCAAGGTCAAGATCTAGATGACTCGGCCCCTGGTCAGACTGGAGAACGTGGATGTGGCGTTGGACGGACGCACCGTGCTGCGCGGTCTCCACTGGTGTCTGCGCCCCGGTGAGCATTGGGCCATCCGCGGTCGCAACGGCTCGGGCAAAAGCACCCTGCTGAAATTGATCCGGGGCGAACTCTGGCCGGCGCCCGGAAGCGGTCGACGCGTCTACTCTTTCGACGGCCACGAGCAGACCAGCGCCGTGGGCATCAAGGAGAAGATTGCCCTGGTGGCGCCCGAAACGCAGGATCGTTACCTGCAACTGCCCTGGCAGCTCACCGCGTGGCAGGTCGTTCAGTCGGGCGTTTTGGGCGGAGACTACGTTTATCAAAAACTGACCGCCGCCCAGCGGGAGTTGGCGCGCTCCAACCTCCGTCTCCTGGGAGTCGACGGATTGCAGTCGCGCGACGTGCAGCAGCTTTCCACGGGCGAGTTGAGAAGAATTCTCGTCGCCCGCGCGCTCACCGGCTCGCCCCGGCTGCTGGTCTGCGATGAGATCTGCGACGGGTTGGATCCCGCGGCGCGCGCGAACTTGCTCGAGGCCCTCCAACGCGTCGCCCGCAACGGAACGCAACTGCTCCATTGCACCCACCGGAGCGAGGAACTGCTTCCGGCCATCACCCACCACCTCGTGCTGGACCGCGGGCGGATTGTGGAGCAGACGAAAATATTCCGGGCGGCGGCTGTCTCCGAAGGCCCAGCCGCAGCGCGACGGTTGGAACTCGCGCGTGAGGAACTCCCCACCCCTCCGAATGGTCGCCGCGCGGCGGCAAGTCCATCGGACACAGCCGCCGTCTTTGTTCCCCGCAAGCGGGTGGCTCCTTCGCCAAACCGGCCGCAACCTGGTTCGTCGCCCGGGCCCAGGTCGGGAGGGAACAGCGAGCATTCCAGGACGCTGATCAGCCTTCGACGCGCCAACGTGTTGCTGGGAGGCCGACCGGTCCTGCGCAACATCGACCTGGAAATTCGCTCCGGACAACACTGGGCGATTCTCGGTCCAAACGGCGCGGGCAAGAGCACGCTGCTCAAGCTGATCCTGGGAGACTGGTCTGCCGCGGTGGGCGGGCGCGTGCAACGTTTTGCGTTTGCTTCCCGCGCCAGCCTCTGGGAGGTGAAGCGCAAGATTGGTTATCTCTCTCCCGAGTTGCAGGCGCGCTATCGCGAACCGATCACCGGCGCGGAGGCCATCGCTTCAGGATTCTTTTCCAGTGTCGGGCTGCGGCAGAAAGTCACGCCGCGTCAACAGCGGAAAGTGTCAGAACTGGTCGACGCATTTCGCCTCCACGCGTTGGCCGGCTCGGGCATTCTCCAAATGTCCTACGGGGAATTGCGCAAAATCCTGCTGGCCCGCGCGTTGGTCCACGACCCGGAGTTGCTCCTCTGCGACGAGCCGTTCGACGGTTTGGACGCGGAGGCCAGGGCGGACATGGGCCGGACGCTGGAGAAGGTGGCCCGTCGCGGCACCAGCCTCGTGGTGGTCACGCATCATCTGAACGAGCTCCCCGTTTGCACCGCGCATGTGATTGAGATGAAAGCCGGGCGGATCGTTTTCCAAGGAGCCGTGGCGGACTTTTCGCCGGCGTCCTGATTGCAGATTGCAGATTGCAGATTGCAGATTGCAGATTGTTCATTGCGTCCCTTCCGTCCTTTTCAAGTCCCACAAGTGAACAAGCGAACAACGAACAATCTGCAATCGGCAATCGGCAATCTGCAATCTGCAATGGATGGCCGTATTTCCCCTAATCGTCCCGCCGCAGTTTTCCGAGGACGCTCTTCAGTAGAAAACTTCGACCGGAACCGTTGCGATGAAGGAGGCCTGTGGGACTATAAAGCAAATGATTCAGACAACTGAAACAACCCCGAATTCGACCCCAGGAATCAACCTTACCGGCGAGTGGATCGGTTACTACCGCGGCCACTACGACCAGGTGATCAAGATCACACAACTGGGCGAAGAAGTCGTGGCAGTAAAGATCACCGGCGACGAACATGTGCCTGGGGGAGCCGTGACTTTTCGCGCCAACATCAAGACCGGCGTGGGCGAAGGGCAGGTGGCCGAGAAGGAGTATCGCAATCCGTGTTTCGTTCCGGGCAAGCTGGAAGTCATCAACGCGGAGCGGATCGTCTTTACTTGGGAAAACTGCGGCAAAGTGGAATTTCGCAAGGACGATTGACGGGCGCATGAGCTGAAACCACCCTTGGCCCCGGCGCGGGCGGTCCCCGCCCGCAGCGCCTCGCCCGGCTTGGAGCATTATTGGAAATTCGTGTTGGGTCGCACCGGCCGTTGGGAGTTGCAATTTGTTGTTCCGTACGGAACATGAAATCGGCACCGGCCGGGATCGTGTCTCGGGCCGTGCGCATGGCTCGGAGTCGAGATCCGGGAGTTTTCCCTCGCGCCAGTTCTGGCCGCGTGTTGCGGGCGGGGACGGCCTGTGGGCCGATAATTCAGCGAACCTACGCGCCGGAGGAAACGCCCGACGAGATGCTGACCGGTGATGACGGGGCCGCGGTGGAGGGTTGGCACAATTCGATGGCGTCAATCCGGTAACGCTTCTTCGTGCCGTCCATCTCGAATTCCACCTCTTCGCCAACCTTCTTGTTCAACAGCGCCTGGGCCAGCGGGGTCAGGTAACTGACGACGCCCTTCTCCGGGTCGGAGTCCCACGCCCCCAGGATCGCGAACGAGTCCGGATGGTTGGCGACCAGGTCGGTGACCGCGACGCGTGTGCCCAGGCCGACCGCGTCGGTCTTGGTGTTGGCGAAATCGGTGCCCCGGGCCCGGACCAATTGGGCTTCCAGCTCGGATTTGCGGCGCATGAGAATCTTCTGCATTTCCTTGGCCGCCTTGTATTCGTGGTTTTCCCGCAGATCCCCATAGCTGCGGGCGATGGCGATTTCCTTGGAATTGGCCGGGATTTTTTTCTGGACCAATTCGGTATACTCGCTTTTGCGTTTCTCCAGGCTTTCCCAGGAAACAACGAGGGAAGTGTCCTGCTTGGTTTGTTCACCGGAGATGAGCGATTGGACGGCGGGATAACTTTTGACGATGCGGGCGAGCAGGGACCGTTTGTCCATGTCGTCGAAGCAGGGGGAGAGTTGCAAGGCGCGCGTGAGATCCTTGATGACCTCGAAGTCGGCGGAGCCGATCAATTCGACGAGCAATTCCTGGTCGTCGAGGATGTAATCGCGGAGGCGGTTGGATTTCTTTTCGTTGAACTGATCCCGTTCCATCGCCGAGAGCATGGCGCGGAAGACCTCCGGACCGAGGATGTCGGCGAAACTGTCGGAGCGTTCCTTGGCCAGCCAGAGGAGCAGTTCGCTGCTGGCGGTGTGATGGCTGATGAGCTTGGCCAGGGTGTCCTTGAGTTGCTCGAGTTTGCCTTCGTGAATGAGGAGCGTGGCGACTTCGCCGGCGAGCTTCGCCCCGACGGTGTTCAGGGTGATGAGCAACGCTTCGTGCCAAAGTGCCGGATTGGAGTCCTTGAACGATTGCAAAGCCCGCTTGTGTTTGGCCGCGGGCATCTGTTCGAGGATTGGGCCCACCCGCACGTCCTGGCTCCAGATCTGGTTGGCGTTGATCTCCCCCTCCACCGCCGGCAAGCCGGCGGCCTGCCGGATTTCGTCACGGATGAAAATGCCTTCCAACGCGACCGACGGTTGCGTGCGCTGGTGGGTGGCGATGTCGGCGTCCAGGCCGGCGACGAGGTCCTTGGCCAGGGCGGCCTGGTTCTCCAGGTCGGCAAAGTTCTTCAACGCTTCGGCGGCCGCCTGGGTTTTGGCCTTCAGCCCCTTGGCGGCACGAAACTCCGAGAGCAGGCGATCATGCAGGGCGACTTCCTTGGCCTGGTAGATGATCGGGTCCGACTTCTTGGTCGGAACGGTGAAATGGCCATCCTTCTTGATCTCCCGTTTGGCTGCCTCCCACCATTTCTTCCAGTCATCCCGGATGACGTCGGGCACGAGCACCTGCTGGATCTGGTCGATGGTCGCCCGGCCGCCGAAGCTCTGGACGACCAGGCGGATCAAGTCCAGGTGATGCAACGCGGCCATTTGGCGCAGAGACTCCAGGTCGGCGACCTTGCGGGCGAGGATGTGGGCGCCGTCGATCGGTTTGAGGGATTCCGCGGCGAAACCCAGATCCATGGCGTGACCAGCCTTGCTCGGAAAATCGATCGTAAACCTGGCGAAAACCGTGTCGACGGTCTTGATCTTGCCGAAGCCCCAGCTTCGATGGATGCAATAGCCGCTCTTGGTCAGCAGCACCAGGGCCTCGACATGGGCCCGGTTGATCTTGCCGGCGGCGGCCAGCTTCTCAAACTCTTCTCTCATAATTTCAGGTTAAAACTCGATTGCAATTTAGCGAATGACATTATTAGGCGGTGAGCGCGGAAAAACCAAGACAAATTGCCGTGCGCGTGTTGCAGAGGCACGGGGAAGGTTCGCGTTGGTTGGAGAGCCTGCTGGAGGAGGAATTGGCCCGGACCGCCCTCGCCCCGGCCGATCGCGCCCTCCTCCACGAACTGACCTTCGGAGTGGTGCGGTGGCAGAGGACCCTCGACTGGCTGATCGCCCGCAAAACCGCCGGGCGCACCCAGAAGAACCTCCTGCAAATCCTCCTGCGTCTCGGCCTGTATCAACTCTTCTGGCTGGACCGCATCCCGGACCACGCCGCGGTGAACGACACCGTCCAATTGGCCCGGGAACTGGGGTTCGGTCCGCAAAGCGGATTCGTCAACGCCCTGCTGCGCGGGTGTCTGCGCCAGCGTGTGAGCCTGGAACGTGAACTGGAGGAGTTGAAGAATCGTGACCCCGCGCTGGGCTACTCCCATCCTTCGTGGGTTTGCGAGCGCTGGATGGGGCGGTGGGGGCCGGAGAACGGGCGCGCATTGCTCGAATGGAACAACACGCCGCCCGCCGTGTTCGTCCGCGTGAACCGCCTCCGGACCACGGCCGAGGAACTAGCGGCGCACTGGCAGGGGGAAGGAGTGCGCTTCGAGCGGAGGGAATACGATTGGACGGGCCCGGAGTTGGTCTTCGAGTTGGCATCGCACCCGGCGCTGGCGACGCTGCCGAGCTTTCGCCAAGGCCTGTTTTACGTGCAGGATCCCAGCACGCTCCTCGCCGTGCGCGAGTTGGATCCGCAGCCCGGCGACGCCGTGCTCGATCTCTGCGCCGCCCCCGGCGGCAAGACCACGTTCATCGCCCAGCTCATGCGAAACCAGGGCGCCGTCACGGCCGAGGAACCGGATCCGGAGCGGGGTCAGTTGATCCGGGAAAACTGCGATCGTCTCGGCGTGACCTGCGTGCGCGTGCTGCGCCCGACCGCTTCGATTCACGCGGCGGAAGCAGCGGCGTTCGATCGCATCCTGGTCGACCCGCCCTGCTCGAACAGCGGCGTGATGCGACGCCGGGTCGAACTGCGCTGGCGCATCCAACTGGCCGAGCTTGAGCGTTTGCGCGGCTTGCAGCTCGACTTGTTGCGTCGCGCGGCCGCCCGGCTCAAACCGGGCGGGACGCTGGTTTACAGCACCTGCAGCCTGGAGCCGGAGGAGAACGGCGCGGTGGTGAGAGAGTTTTTGTCGGGACAACCCGGGTTTCGCCTGGAAACAGAACGGGAACTGACGCCCTTCGTCGAACGAGTCGATGGAGCCTATGTGGCAAGGATGTGCCGATTGCGGATTGCGGATTGCGGATTGCGGATTGGCAATGAGCAATGAGCAATCGGCAATCGTCTTGGGCAATCCGCAATCCGCAATCCGCAATCCGCAATCCGCAATCTGCAATCGAATCACACCTGGATAAAATAGCTCAGATTCTCCAGTTCAATGGCGAGGTTGACGTTGTTGACCATGACCTCCTCGGGCACCTGCAGCACGATGGGCGCGAAGTTCAAGATTCCGGCAATGCCACAGCGGACCAGCTGGTTGGTCACCTCCTGGGCGGCGGTTCCGGGCACGGTGACAATGGCCATGCGCACGCCGCGTTCCCGCACGACGTCTTCCAGCTTTTCGATCGGATAAATCGGTTGCTTGACCTGCTTGTTGCGTCGGCGATCCACGTTGATGTCGAAGGCGGCGACGATCTCGAATCCTTCCTGCTCGAACCCGCGGTAGGACAGGAGAGCCAGGCCGAGGTTGCCGACTCCGATCAAGATCACCGGCTGCAGTCGCTTGGTGCCAAGCAGGTCGGTGATCATCGCGGCCAATTGTTCGACATCGTAGCCCAGCCCGCGCGTGCCGAACTGACCGAAATAGGTCAGATCCTTGCGCAGTTGCGTCGGTTTGACGCCCGCAGCTTTGGCCAGCGCATCGCTCGAAACCGTCCGGATGGCATTGCTCTTGAGCCGTTGCAAGCACCGCAGGTAAATCGACAGGCGGTAAATCGTCTTGCGCGGGATTTCTGGTCGGATCGTTCTTTTCAAAGTGACATGTTCCTCTTCGCCTCCCGACCGGATCCTGAGCCGGATGCAAACCGGCGGCCGTTCCGCTCCCGACGTCGGCGCGCTGGGCAGGGTTCCCGGGCCGACGGGCGCGCCGAGGCCAAGACCCTCACTGGGCCAAACGGCCTCGCGCCTTGAACCAGGCCAGGACCCAGAAGGCGAGCAGGAAGAACACCGCCATGACGACGATCCCGGCGATCAGCTTCAGCAGCTTCGCCCGCCGAAACAATTTCTCGGTGTGCTCCTTTTCCATCGCCTTGAACGCGGCGAATTCCTTCTCGATCGAAACGGGCGCCGCCTCCTCCCGCAACTGCAGAAAACGCCACGGCTGCGGCCCGGCGCCAAAGGCCGCCGGCAGCTTGGCCAGGAGGTCGGCCGTGGCGAATTGGAAACCGGTCTGGTTCCAAAACGGCGAGGCGAACTGCGTCCAGAGGCGCACCAGGCCGTGGTTCCTGGCCAGCACCTGGAGCCGCTCCCAGAACAGGTCGCGCAAGGCGTCGGACTGCTCCGCATGGGCGAAAACTTCGCTGTGCACCCGGCCTTCGGTCCCGGCCGTTTCCAGCCCCACGGCGCCGAGCAACTCGCCGCCGGGAGCTTCGACCACTTGGAACTGTTTGAATTGCTTCTCCAATCCCTGCCACGGCAGATCCTCCTGTTGCCAAAGCGCGACCAGCTTCGGTAGGTCTTCGACGGTGGCGCGGCGAACCTGCAGGTTCGATGTAGTCATCGGTGGGGACAATTAGCAGCCAGTCCCCGACAGGTAAAGCCTTTGCTGGCTCACCTTTAAACTTGTCACTGGTAACTTGTCGTTGATAACTGGAGGATGAATGAGGCTCGGGATGGCTGTCTGCACATCGCCAATTACCATTGACGATTTACGATGTACGATTTACGAGCGCCGCGCCGCGCAGATTGCCGGGCGTGCGAATCGCGTAGAGCCGCGATCACGCCATCGGAGTCTCGTAAATCGTACATCGTAAATCGCTGGGTTCATGGGGAGCCTCCACGGTTTATCGACCGCGCGTTGGGACCAGGAACCTGCGAGTGTGAAATCTTGCGCCAGAATGAGCAGTGAGCAATGTGCAATGAGCAATGTGCAAGATCCGGGGCCATGCAGATTGCTCATTGCTCATTGCTCATTGCTCATTGCTCATTGGCGATCGGCAACCGTTGACGGCAGGTTCAGAGGAAGCTTCGATCGCGATGGCGCCACGCACCGGGACCGTGAACCATCCTTCGATCCTCGTCGCGCCTTTAGGCGGCACGGGCCGGCTAAAGCCGGGACTACATACGGATCGTTCATCGATCCCATATTCTCCGCCCTGTTCGCCTTGATCCTATTCGCTCGAGTCGCCCGTCCGGCTGCCGTGGACGAGAGTCCCCCGCTGGCGCCGCCCGGTCAGCGCGAGCCAAAATCGGGTGATCCAGCGGCGCTCGCGACCGACCGTCAGGCCGCGCCATCGGGTTGGTGGTCGCTGCAACCGCTCGTGCGCCCGGCCGTGCCCGTGCCAGGCGCGCGCGCCGGGAGAGTGATCAATCCGATCGATGCCTTTATCCTGGCCAAACTGCAGGAAAAAGGCCTGCGCCCATCGCCCGAAGCCGGCCGTCGCACGCTCATCCGCCGGCTTTACTACGACGTGATCGGCCTGCCACCGACGCCGGAAGCGATCGAGTCATTCCTCGTCGACCCTGACCCGCAGGCTTACGAGAAGCTGGTCGACCGCTTGCTCGAATCGCCCCACTACGGGGAGCGCTGGGCCAGACATTGGCTCGACGTCGTTCATTTCGGCGAGACCCATGGTTACGACAAGGACAAACCGCGCCTGAATGCCTGGCCTTACCGCGACTACGTCATCCGCGCGTTGAATGAAGACAAGCCCTACGCGCGCTTCGTGCAGGAACAGGTGGCGGGCGATGTCTTGTTTCCGTTCACCCGGGACGGCGTCGAGGCCCTCGGCTTCATTTCCGCCGGGCCGTGGGATTTCATCGGCCACGAAGAAGTGCCGGAAAGCAAAATGGATGGCAAAGTCGCGCGGCACCTGGACCGCGACGACATGGTGGCGAACACCATCCAGACCTTCAACAGTCTGACCGTGCAGTGCGCCCAGTGCCACAACCATAAGTTCGACCCGATTCCGCAGGAGGACTACTACAGCCTGCAAGCCGTCTTTGCCGCCGTCGACCGGACGAACTTGAAATACGACTCCGATCCCGCGGTGGCGCAAGCGCGCGCGGTCTTCGCGCAGAAACAGCAAGCGCTGGCGGCGCGGCAGAAGGAACTCAATGAGCAAATCCTCGCCCGAGCCGGCCAGCCGCTGACCGAGTTGGACCAAAAGGTTGCCTCCCTGGCGAAGGCGGCTCCGGCGGGCCAGGCCTACGGCTACCACAGCAACATCGAGAAAGAGCCCGACACTCCCAAATGGGTCCAGGTCGACCTCGGGCGTCCGGTGCCTCTCGGCCGCATCGTGTTGCATCCGTGCCGCGACGAATTCAATGGCATCGGCGAGGGCTTCGGGTTTCCGGTCCGGTTCAAAATCGAGATCGGCGACGACGTGAACTTCAAGGAAAACGTCCTCCTCGTCGGCGACCAGGCGGGCGCGGATTTTCCCAACCCGAAAATCGAGGCCCGGAGCTTCGAAGCAGGAGGACGCGCGGCACGCTACATCCGGGTGACCGCGACCAGGCTGGCCTTCCGCCAGAACGATTACATTTTTGCGTTGGCGGAACTGGAGGCGCTGACGGCTGACGGCCGGAACGCGGCGCTCGGCGCGGCGGTGACCGCGCTCGATTCGGTCGAGGCGCCGGCGCGCTGGCAGAAGGTCAACCTGACCGACGGCTGGTATCCAGGGGCGGGCTCCGCCGAAGGCGCGGAGTCGGCCGCGCTCCGCCGCGCGCGCGCTGACCTGTTGGCCAGGTCCACGTCGGAAGAGGAAAAAGAGCAGCTCGCACAATGGGAGCGCGAGTTGGCCGGCGTGAAAGCCGAGTTGGGCCGATTGCCGCCGCAAAGCGTGGCCTACGTTGGCGCGGTCCACCACGGCACCGGCTCTTTCCGCGGCACCGGGCCGGACGGGGGCAAACCGCGACCCATCTTCGTGCTCAACCGTGGCAACGTGCAGAAGCCGGGCAAGGAAGCCGGTCCCGGGACGTTGAGCTGCGTCGCGGGGCTCCCCTCGCGCTTCGACCTTCCTCCGAACCACGCGGAAGGCGAGCGTCGCGCCGCGCTCGCCCAATGGCTGAGCGATCCGCGCCATCCGCTCACCTGGCGCTCGCTGGTCAACCGGGTTTGGCAATTTCATTTCGGGCGCGGCATCGTGGAGACGCCCAATGATTTCGGGCGCATGGGCGCCCTCCCAACCCATCCGGAATTGCTCGACTGGCTGGCCGCGGAGTTCCGCGACGGCGGACAATCCCTGAAAAGGCTGCACCGCCTGATTCTGACGAGCGCGACTTATCGCCAGAGCTCCCAGGATGTGGCCGCTTTGGCCAGCGTCGATTCGGACAACCGTTATCTCTGGCGCATGAACCGGCGCAAACTCGAAGCCGAAGCCGTCCGCGACAGCGTCCTGTTCGTCTCCGGCAATCTTGATCAGAAAATGGGCGGACCAAGTTTCCAGGACTTCGTCGTCGACAAGCCGGAGCATTCGCCCCATTACGAATATCAGCTGCACGACCCCGAGGATCCGAAGTCACACCGGCGTTCGGTCTACCGTTTCATCGTGCGATCGCAGCCCGAGCCGTTCATGGCCGTGCTCGACTGCGCCGATCCCTCGATCCAGGTCGGCCGGCGCAACGAGAGCGTCTCGCCCCTCCAGGCGCTGACCCTGCTGAACAACGCCCTGATGGTCTGCCAGTCGAAAGAGTTCGCCGCGAAATTGGAACGGGTCGCCCGCCGCCTCCCGGCGAAAGTCCGGCGCGGCTACTACGAAGCGCTCGGCCGCCCGGCTTCCGCGCCGGATGAGTCGGCGCTCGTCGCTTACGCGCAGGAATTCGGATTGCCGAACCTTTGCCGGGTGCTGTTTAACCTGACGGAGTTTTCCTTTGTGGATTGACTCATGAAAAATCAATCCCCTTTCCATCGCCTGGCGGCGGAAGCGCGGCCGATGAGCCGCCGGGAATTTCTCTGGCGCTCGGGCGGCGGGCTCGGCGGCATTGCTCTGGCCAGTCTCCTGGGCGGCGAGGGCTTGCTCTGCTCCGGGGCCCAGGCTGCGAGCGGCGCTGGCCCTCGCCTGGCCCTGCCCCAGTATCCGCCAAAAGCCAAACGCGTCATCCAGCTGTTCATGAGCGGCGCCGCCAGTCACCTCGACCTGTTCGATTTCAAGCCGGAACTCCTCCAGCGCGACGGACAGCAGAGCGACTTCGGCGAACACGTCGAGGCGTTTCAGGACGGGCTCGGCCCGTGGATGAAACCGATCTGGGCATTCAAGCCGCACGGCCAGTGCGGCAAATCGTTGAGCGAAGTCGTGGCCGACCTTGGCGCGGTGGTCGATGACCTGGCGTTCGTCCACAACCTGGTCGGCAAAACCGGCGTGCATAGCCAGGCCACCTACCTTCAGGCGACCGGCTTTCAACTGCCCGGATTCCCGGGCATGGGCTGCTGGGTCAGTTACGGTCTGGGCAGCCTGAACGAAAATTTGCCAACGTTCGTCGTGCTGCCCGACCATCGCGGCTTCGCCTCCAACGGGCCAAAAAACTGGGACTCCGCGTTCCTCCCCGCGCAGCACGCCGGGACCATCCTCTATCCTGGCCGCGACAATCCCATCAACGATCTGTTCGCCGACCGGCGTGGTCGCTTCATCACGCCGCGCAGCGAAACCGCCACGCACACCCTGCTGCGCGGGCTCAATGGCGAATACGCCGCCGAGCGCGCCGGCGACGACCGGCTGGAGGCGCGGATCCGCAGTTACGAACTGGCCGCGCACCTCCAGTTGGCCGCTCCGGAGGTCTTGGACCTGTCGCAGGAGCCGGACTATCTGCTCGACCTCTACGGCGTGAACCGCACGACGAAGAACTGGCCCAAGGAGATCAACGCGGCGGAAGAGATGGATTACTTCGGCCGCAAATGCCTGGTGGCGCGCCGGCTGATCGAGCGCGGGGTGCGCTTTGTCCAACTCTGGAGCGGCAACGACAACGGTTTCCCGCGCCGCAATTGGGATTCACACGAAGATGTCCGCCGGGATCACGGCCCGCTCGCCCGCGGCTTTGCCCGGGGCGCGTCCGCCTTGATCCAGGACTTGAAGCAGCGCGGTCTGCTCGACGACACCGTCATCCTCTGGACGACCGAGTTCGGCCGCATGCCCAGCACACAAGGCGGCAAGGGCCGCGATCATAATCCCTATTGTTTTACCAACTGGCTCTGCGGCGGCGGCATCAAGGGCGGCGTCAGCTTCGGCGAGAGCGACCAGTGGGGTTACAAGCCGCTCGACCGCGATCACCCGACCACGGTTTATGACATTCACGCGACCATCCTGCACCTGCTGGGCATCGACCATACCAAACTCACCTTCCGTCACAACGGCATCGACCGGCGCCTGACCGATGTCCATGGAGAAGTGCTCCGGGGGATCCTCGACGCGTAAGAGGATCGAGCGGCCCCATTGCACATTGGACGCTGCACATTTCGTCCCCTTTAAACCCCCACAAAGGGGCCATATGCCATGAGGCATGAGCAATGTGCAATGTGCAATG